>ENA-OPLD01000002-OPLD01000002.1-human-gut-metagenome-genome-assembly--contig:-NODE-2-length-142314-cov-4.894362_pt1 | contig 142314 bp, 126 predicted proteins | sample MGYA00241817_ERZ501719 | MGnify/ENA primary metagenome ERZ501719 (study PRJEB25962, sample SAMEA2042372) | human gut metagenome | biome: human gut; feature: human-associated habitat; material: faeces...
ATTCTTACTTTCACTGGGACTGTAAACCGGATAGGGAAAGCCCGACCATTGTGCGGCGTAGCGTGCCCCTTCCAGGTAGCGGGGCAGGCCGCTGGTTTTTCCACCGCGCAATATGTTTCCCATTCCTCCGCCAAAACGGACAGCATCGGCGCATACCACTCCTTTTTGTCTACTCTCATTACTTAATACCACCATGCCGTAATCGTTGGTCCCTTTATCAAACTCGAAAGTGCCCAGATAAACCCAGGTGCCTCCCCCTATTTGTTGATTGACTAGAAATTCAGTGACACCCCCTTTATGGAAAACCAGATATTTGGCGTCACTCACACTTCCGGGTAAAGTCTGATAAGTCACATAGACGGCATATTTTCCTGTTTCGGGAATACGGGGAATCCATTGTGCAAAGGCTTTTTCCGGTTTTTTCTCGGTGGAGGCAAAGCGGGCTGTACCTTCTTCAAAAGGATTTTGTCCGTCCCTGTAAATCAACCGTTTTTGAGCGAATGCCGGGGTGGGGGCGGTTTTCCATTTACCTTTCCGGCTTTTTATCTCCTGATAGATGCAACCTTGGGGATGAATGTCATTATCCACAATCACTTCATTGCGCTGCCAGTCACGTTCACGGGGAGTATACACTATGGCTCCTGCATTTTCCAGCATGGGTATAATATAAGGTATGACGAATGATTGGGTGAACAAATCCTCTGTGGTACAGAACAAGCGTGGACGTTGCCATTCCCAACATCCTTTGTCATTCTTATAATATTTTCCGTGGCTTTGCCAAAGGGCGATGTGTCTGCCTTCCAATCCTTTGCTGGCAGTAAAGGGGCGGGAATTATTTTTTACCCATGGATTACCTTTATAATCTGTCCGTTGCCATAAGCGGCTTTTGTCCTGTTTCTTTCTCAGATAGTTGGGAACCAGGTCTTCGATGGATTTTCCATCGGCATAAATGGTTATATCGTAATAATTTACAGGGCCGGGTAAGCTTTGTTTGAGTAACCGGTAGATGGCTTCCGTGTTTTCGGGTGTGAACGGTTGGTAGCCGAAGCTGGGACTGGCATATACGTCCAGTTTCTTTTGGTTATGATTGACTTCATAACGGTCTAACTTGCACTTGCCTATGTTGGCGTAAGATGTTTCATATTGGGTGAAGAAATCTTTTAGACGTTGTTCCACATTAGCGTCTAACCCTTGTGCCAAAGTGTGCGATATTCCTACCATCACCAGCAGGAAGGACAAAAATATCTTTTTCATGTTGTTTTCTTCTTTATTTATGGTTGCGAAGTTAGGAATTTTTGTTAGTTTTGTCATTCTAACTAACCTATAATGAACCTAAATGAAACGAATTATCTTTAATTTCTGCTTCGTATGGCTCGCTGTTTCCGCTTTTGCCGGAAGTAAAGTAGTCGAAATGCGAAATTATGGTCTGGTACCGGACACACACGAGAATCTTTCAGCTAAATTGCAGAAGGCGTTACAAGACATCAAGACTCAAGTCGCTTCCGGCGATAAGGTCACCCTGCTTTTTGAATCCGGACGTTACGATTTCCACCCTGAAGGGGCGGCTGTCCGTGAGTATTATATTTCCAACCATGACCAGGATAATCCGAAAACGGTAGGTTTTCCTCTGGAGGATTGGAAGGGGCTGACCGTGGACGGACAAGGTGCCGATTTTATCTTTCATGGCCGTATGCTTCCACTTTCTCTGCTTCGTTCAGAGGATTGTACTTTACGTAATTTCAGCATAGATTTTGAAACTCCCCACATTACTCAGGTCAAGGTGTTGAAAAGTGGAGAGGAAGGAATTACTTTTGAACCTGCCGCATGGGTGAAATGTCGCATCAATGAGAAAGGCTTCTTTGAATCATACGGCGAAGGCTGGTCCAGTGCTCCCCAGGGAGGGATTGCTTTTGAAGAAAAGACAAAGCGTCTGGTATACCGCACTAGTGACTTATGGTGTCCTATGGAAGGGGTGAAAGAAGTTTCTCCACGTGTCTACCATGCTCCTCAGTGGAAAGACGCCCGGTTGATACCGGGGACAGTGGTTGCACTTCGTACTTATTATCGTCCTGCTCCGGGTATATTTTTGTCCGGTGACAAAAATACTTGTTTGCAGAATGTGAAAGTGCATTATGCAGAAGGCATGGGATTATTGGCTCAGTTATGTGAAAATATCACGTTGGATGAATTCAGCGTTTGTCTTCGTGGCGATAAGGATCCTCGTTATTTTACCACGCAGGCGGATGCTACTCATTTCTCCAGTTGCAGAGGCAAGATTGATTCCCGCAACGGGCTGTATGAAGGAATGATGGATGATGCGATTAATGTACACGGCACTTATTTGAAAATCAAGCAACGCCTTGATGACCATACAGTGATTGCTCAATACATGCATCCGCAAGCATACGGGTTCGAGTGGGGAGTGAACGGAGATGAGGTGCAATTTGTACGTTCCGTCACCATGGAACTGGCCGGTGGAAAAAACCGGGTGAAAGAAATCCTGCCTAACGATAAAGATACGGTGAAAGGTGCGAAAGAATACCGCATTATTTTTACGGAACCTTTGGATGCGGAGATTACGGATAAAGAAGGCTTTGGTATTGAAAACCTGTCTTGGTGTCCGGAAGTTTATTTTGCGGATAATGTCATTCGTAATAATCGCGCACGGGGTACTTTATTCAGCACTCCTTTGAAAACGGTAGTAGAGCGTAACCTGTTTGACCATACTTCGGGGACGGCTATTCTGCTTTGTGGTGATTGCAATGGTTGGTTTGAAACGGGAGCTTGCCGGAACGTGCTGATTCGTAACAATCGTTTTATCAATGCATTGACTAATATGTTCCAATTTACGGAAGCTGTTATCTCTATTTATCCTGAGATTCCCGATTTGGAGCATCAGAAGAAATATTTCCATGGTGGAAAAGGAGAAAAAGGAGTGGTGATTGAAGACAACTATTTTGAAACCTTTGACCGCCCCGTTCTTTTTGCAAAATCCATTGACGGATTGGTCTTTAAAAACAATGTGATCCGCCAGAATACAGATTATCCGGCTTTCCATCATAATAAGACTCGTTTCCGCTTGCTTCACACCCGGAATGTGAAGATAGAGAAGAATAATTTTGAGGATGGGGATGAGAGCGTGGTAAGAGAATAGATACAATGACACTGATTATGCGGATTTTGTTTTAATCCGTATAATCAGTGTTCCCTTATTTAAAAAGAATTATAACAGACGGGGATTATTCTACTTTCCCGATGCTGAAATTTTCAGGATATTTGCCTTTGAAATTCTTGTAATACAACTTGATCTCACGCATATCCTTGTCCAAATCACCGCTGGGATGTATCACCTTTTCGGCTGTAATGCACTTTTTTGCGTAATCGATGGCTACCAGAATAATAGGCAGACCGGCCCCTTGTGCAATATAATAGAATCCTTTTTTCCAGTTGGGATTGGCTTTGCGTGTCCCTTCCGGAGTGATAGCCAGATGGAATTTTTGACTCGATTTGGCAATCTTGATCATCTGGTCCACCAATGAAGTCTTGCGGCTACGGTCTACGGGAATCCCTCCCATCCAGCGGAAAATAGGGCCTAGAGGCCAGAAGAACCAGTCCTTTTTCATCATAAAACCAGTTTCGCGGCCTATAGCTCCCATAAACAGTTTGCCTATGAATAAGTCCCAATTGGTGGTATGTGGGGCGGCACAGATAATATATTTATCATAATCGGGAGCAGACACCTTGGTCTTCCATCCCAACAGTTTGTAGTAGATAAAACTACAAATAGCTTTTTTCATTCCTTAAATCTTATGCTTTTGTAGCTTTAGCCAGTTCGTCTGCAACCACTTTGATTTCTTTGTTCAGATCTTCGTTCAATTTCTTGTAGAATCCTTTTACGTTACCCGGCTCGGTGTGGCTGATGCGTATAATCAGTTTGATCACATTGTGTACAGAGTTGCAAACCACTTCACGGTTAACACCTTCCATCAAACTGACTAAAAACAAATCACTTGCTATATTGGTTATTTTCTTCTTTAAATTTCTTCTACTTGCCATAAATGTAATGTTTTAAGTTAATACATAATTCTAAATTCGCGGTAAAGGTAGCATTTTTATTTGTATACGTTTTCATATTTGCGAAAAAAGAACGAAATTTGCACGAGAATACTAAATGAAATTATACACCTTTAAATAGAATAATAGAATATGACTAAAAGTGCATTACAAATTGCCAGAGCTGCTTATCAGCCCAAACTTCCTAAAGCGTTGAAAGGCGCTGTAAAAGTAAAGGAAGGCGAACCTACACAGTCTGTTGCTGACCAGGAAGCCATCAAAGCCTTGTTCCCTAACACTTACGGTATGCCGTTGATTCAGTTCGTTGAAGGCGAAGCAGTCAATATGCCTGCTATCAATGTAGGTGTCATTTTGTCTGGTGGACAGGCTCCCGGCGGACACAATGTTATTTCCGGTTTGTTCGATGGTATCAAAGCATTGAACAAAGACAGCAAACTGTATGGTTTCATTCTGGGCCCCGGTGGTTTGGTAGACCATAATTATATGGAACTGACTTCTGATATTATCGACGAATACCGTAATACCGGTGGTTTCGATATCATCGGTTCGGGACGTACCAAACTGGAAAAGGAAGAACAATTTGATAAAGGTCTGGAAATCATCAAGGAATTAGGCATCAAGGCATTGGTAATCATCGGTGGTGACGACTCAAACACGAACGCTTGTGTATTGGCAGAATACTATGCTGCGAAGAACTGCGGTGTTCAGGTAATCGGTTGTCCGAAGACTATCGACGGTGACTTGAAGAACGAGATGATTGAAACTTCTTTCGGTTTTGATACGGCTTGTAAAACTTACTCTGAAGTAATCGGTAACATTCAGCGTGACTGTAACTCTGCCCGCAAATACTGGCACTTTATCAAGCTGATGGGACGTTCGGCTTCTCATATCGCTTTGGAATGTGCTTTGCAGGTTCAACCTAACGTATGTATCGTTTCAGAAGAAGTAGAAGAGAAGAACATGTCATTGGATGATGTGGTTACTTACATTGCTCAGGTAGTGGCTAACCGCGCTGCACAAGGTAATAACTTCGGTACAGTGTTGATACCTGAAGGTTTGATCGAATTCATTCCCGCAATGAAGAGATTGATCGCTGAATTGAATGACTTCCTGGCTGCTAACGCATCAGAGTTCGCATTGATCAAGAAATCTCACCAACGTGAATATATCATCTCCAAGCTTTCTAAGGAAAACTCGGAAATCTATGCTTCTCTGCCCGAAGGCGTTGCACGTCAGCTTACTTTGGACCGTGATCCGCACGGAAACGTACAGGTATCATTGATTGAAACAGAAAAGCTGTTGTCTGATATGGTAGCCGTTAAATTGGCTCAGTGGAAGGAAGAAGGCAAGTATGTAGGTAAATTTGCCGCTCAGCATCACTTCTTCGGTTACGAAGGACGTTGCGCTGCTCCGTCAAACTTCGATGCTGACTATTGCTACTCGTTGGGTTACACCGCTTCTATGTTGATTGCCAACGGTAAGACCGGCTATATGTCTTCTGTACGTAACACTACTGCTCCTGCCGAAGAATGGATTGCAGGTGGTGTGCCTATCACAATGATGATGAACATGGAACGTCGTCACGGTGAAATGAAACCGGTTATCCAGAAAGCGTTGGTAAAATTGGATGGTGCTCCTTTCAAGGCGTTTGCCGCACAGCGTGAACGTTGGGCTATTGAAACAGACTATGTATATCCGGGTCCTATCCAGTACTTCGGTCCTACAGAAGTTTGTGACCAGGCAACCAAGACATTGCAGTTGGAACAAGGAAAATAATTCTTTCTTATTTCTATAAAGCATAAAGGAAACCCATCGGGGCTGATTGTAAAACCATTCTCCCGATGGGTTTTATTACATAGTATGTGGGAATAGGTAAAGGTAAAAACAGCTAAATAGGATAAAATGGTAAGAGCGAAAAGCACACGTCCTGCTCCCGTTAAAAAGAAGGCAGCCGCGAAACCTGTCCGCCGGGCTACACAGCGGAAGGCGAAAAAGAAACCGCAAAGAGAGAGGCCGTCATGGCTTCGGTATGTCATTGCGGGGCTTATTGCTTTTTTATTCCTTGCCGCTTTCTTTTATTTCTTTATCCGTCCTTACTCTTACCGCTGGAAGCCTTGCTATGGCTTTAAAGCATACGGTGTATGTATGCCTTCGGGTTTTCAGGTGCATGGCATTGATGTTTCCCATTATCAAGGAAACATAGACTGGAAAATGCTGACTCAGACCCGACAGGGGAAATTTCCTATTCATTTTGTCTTTATGAAAGCTTCGGAAGGAGGAGATTATGGGGACAAGGCTTTTATCACCAATTTTGATTCGGCGAAAACACATGGGTTTATCCGTGGGGCTTATCATTTTTACAATCCGAAAACAGATCCCATCCGTCAGGCCGATTTCTTTATTAATTCCGTAAAGCTGGATTCAGGTGACCTTCCTCCCGTACTCGATATCGAGAAGAGAGGCAAGGACGAAAATCAGCTCCGTCGTGACCTTAAACTGTGGCTTGACAAAATAGAACAGCACTACAAAGTGAAGCCTATTCTTTATACTTCTTATAAGTTTAAAACTCGTTATCTGAATGATTCGGTCTTCAATTCTTATCCTTACTGGATAGCCCATTATTATGTAGACTCGGTGGAATACAGGGGAGAATGGAAATTCTGGCAGCATACGGATGTGGGTACGTTGCCGGGCATTCGTGAGAAGGTGGACTTGAATATTTTCAACGGTTCGTTGGAGGAATTGCAATTAATGACTATAAAGAAATAAAGGATACTGTGCCTGCGGTTTCGAAAACTTTCTCTATATTTGCTTTATGAACTTACTGCTCAATATTATTTGGCTGATTTGCGGCGGATTTCTGATCTGCGTGGAATATATTGTTTCCAGCCTGTTGCTGATGATCACTATCGTCGGCATTCCTTTCGGTTTCCAGACTTTGAAGTTGTCTATGCTGGCTCTTTGCCCTTTTGGGCGGGAAATACGCAGTTGTCCCGGTGATGGCGGATGTCTCAGTGTGTTGATGAATATCATCTGGATACTTGTAGGTGGAATCTGGATCAGCCTCTCTCATTTGGCATTCGGGGTGTTGCTTTGCATCACTGTTATCGGTATTCCATTCGGACTGCAACATTTCAAGCTGGCGGGCTTGGCACTTACTCCTTTCGGAAAGGAGATTGTATAAATATTGTATACCGATATGATCGTGTTGTCACTTTGGATAAAATGCAGCGTCCTACGTGCGTTTGTCACCACTTGATTCCGGTTCTAATTTTCAGGTAAGAAGAACAAAAGGACAAAAGAGAGAAAATCCGTTCTTTTGTCCTCGAATAAATCAATGTAAATCCTGTGTGATTGGTGGTAATCCTGTCTTTATCAAGTCTTTTTCATACTTAAAAATGGTATTATTTCATGATGAACTTCACAGCTGCCCAGTTGTTCTTTTCCCGATGGTGTACGAACTCCATTCCCAGACTTTCCGCTTTTTCGCGGATAAAAGGAATATCCTGCATATAAAATCCACTCATAAATATTTCTGAACCCGGATGCATACAGGCGGCATAATGAGGCAGGTCTGCCAGAAGAATATTCCGGTTGATATTGGCAATAATTACATCAAACGGCTTGCGGCCTTTCAACAAGTTGGCATCTCCCAGTTCCACTGTAATGTTATGGATATGGTTCAGTGCAATGTTGTCTTTTGAATTATTGACGCACCAGTCGTCAATGTCGATGGCTGTCACAGGATTGGCTCCGCGCATGGAGGCAAGGATGGCAAGAATAGAAGTGCCGCATCCCATATCCAAGACTGATTTTCCTTTCAGATCAGCTTCTAACAGTTCGCTGATTATAGAGCTGGTCGTTTCATGATGCCCTGTGCCGAAAGCCATTTGCGGGTTAATCAGAATTTCATACTCAGTCTTCGGGGTGTCTTTATGGAACGTGCTGTGAATGCAGCAACGGTCACCGATGACGATGGGTTGAAAGAAGTTCTTCTCCCATTCTTCGTTCCAGTTCTTGTCTTCGGCTTCTTTAATGGTATATGTCACAGTAGTGTCGGGCAGGGGGAAGCTCGCAATCATTTCTTTTAATGCTTCCTCATCGAACAAAGTCTGCTGGATATAAGCCTGTACTCCTGCTTCACATTCTACAAAACTTTCAAATCCTATTTCTCCGGCCAGTGCAGATACTACATCATTCACTGTTTCATTACAGGGATGTGTTGTAAAGGTTACTTCTAAATATTTCATACGTTTTCGTTTATTCTATCACTTTACGGAGCAATGCCTCCATCTCATTTTTGAAAATACCCGCTTCATGTACTTTCACACCGTCCACATAAAACGTGGGAACGTAATAATAGTCGTATTGGTCGGCTATATCAGGATGTTGGGTTTCTTCTATCATTTCTATTTCTATAGGTTGGAATTCAGGGTGTTCTTCTTTTAGTTCTTCAATATAGCGCAGTGCTTTTTTGCAGAACGGGCATCTTTCCTGATAAAATAATTTCACTGGTTTCATGTGGCTGTTTATTTTAGGTTTATATACTCTTAAAAAGGGTAGTGGCAAAGATAGGGAGAAAAAATGAGAATAAGAGCAGAATCGGTATTAATTGCTTCTCTCTTTATACCCGTTCAGCATCTATTTATTTTCTTCATTCCGGTAGGATATCAACAGGAAGTTACTCTTAATAATGCTCTCATACTCTCATTAGTGGTATAATTCGCTTATAATGAGTGTGCTATTGATGATGGTAACATAAATGAGTATGAGGGCATTGACCTCATACTCATTTCTTGAAAAATAAATTATTCCAACTTGACCACGTGGTATAAAGTACCTCTGATACTGGCTCTTTTGGGTACATTCAGTTTATGTAGAATACGTCCGAACCAATTTATTTTATTGACGGATAGCTTATCACGTGTGTTTTCTTGGAGATAATTGAAAATCTCCATGGCAGTCAGCCATTCTCCCTCTTCATCAGTGGTAGCAGGAGAAAAATTACAATGGAATAAATGTTCCAAAGGCGAAATTTGCTCAAATTCGCTGTTGCTTTGCCGCAAAACAGCCTCATCTTCATCATTCAGCCAGTAACGTTCCTGCTGATAAAGCAATGTCATGGCTTGTGCATAGAGCTGGCGGTAGTCTATGGTGACATGGGTATCAATGGGAGCGGTCACCTCGATACAGATAAAGCGACGGCTTCCCGTGGGGTCGGTGAGCAAATCCTTCTGATTGCTGGTGCCGATGAATGAGGCATAGCGGCGTAATTCGCGTACGCTGGTTCCATAGGGCTTTCGCAGGTTGGCCACCGGTTTTTGTAACAGATGTTTCAGAAAACCTTGCTGGTTCATCGTAATCTGGTCGAATTCATCCAGGTTGATAAGGAAAAATCGTCCCAAGGCACGCTCCGCTTCCTGTTTGCTGCTGAAGTCCAGGCTGTCGGCATAGCCGAAACGCAGTTCGGGCGGTAGCAGGATGCGGCAGTAAGTGGATTTCCGGAATCCTTGTGAACCCACCAGCAAAGGCGAAGTACTGTTGCCATGCTGACGGTCCATCCCCCTCCAATGCGCCACCATGCCCAGAAACCAACGGTAAAAGAGTTCTTCCCAATGCGGATTGCCACAGGGAACGAGCCGGGCCAATGCGCGGATGCGGTCAGTACCGTCCCATCGGGGAAGGTCACACAAGTATTCTTCTACGGGATTGTAAAGAGGGACGAAATCGGAAGTGAGAAAGCGGTCGATATCGCGGTCCCACACTTGCAGTCCCTCTTTCAAGGCGTAAAGGGCGATGCTGTTTCGGGTACGTTTTTCCAAGGGTTTGAAATAGAAATGAACAGAGTCCCGCTGGCGGTATTCCACCTCGTCCAGTACGGTGTTGAAACGGAATTCGTACCGTCGTTTCAAAAACTCCTCCAGCCGGAAGGTGGCTTCCTGCTCTTTGTTGAGGCCACCTTTCTCGCCAAAGCCTTTCATCTCCCGATATCCGTTGCCGAAAGCCATGCGGATGGCTTCCGTGTTCGTTTCGTGGAAATAGTGCATTAGTGTACGCCGCACGGCTTCTTCTTCGGGGATGCCTGCTTTGAAGCATTGTTCTACCAGATGGGGCAGCAAGGGTTCCAGTCCGTCATCACGTTTCCAGTTTTCCATTTCGGCCAATGCTCTTTTTCGTGCCGATTGGTACATCAGTGTCAAAGTCTGTAAACTTTCACATCCGGGCGTCATTCGTTCCAGTGCGGTTTCGCTGTTTTGTTTGCGTTGGCGGAAAGACTCTTCATCGGGCAGGGCAAGCGGTTGCTCTATGCAGAAGGGGACGGACGAAGGGTTATAGTAAGGTTGTTCATCCACGGTCATGCGGCAGCTTTGCATCAGGTCCGGTTCCTTCAGTGTGATGCCGAAAGGAAGCATGGGCTGGTAGCAGGTCACCGCCAGCCGATAGGCGTGAGCATGAAACAGGAGAGCCTCCTGTATGGTGGGCAGAGTGCCGTCGGGGCGTGCGAAGCGTACCCATATCTTTACGCTCCGTCCGCTTGAACCGCAGAAAGCGGCAAAGGTCTGTGGCAGTTGTGCTACTTGGCGTTTCACATATTCCACCTCATACAGGTCGGCCAGCCGGTTCACTTCCAGCTGCACTAGTCCGTTGTAATGTTTCATGCGTTTCTCGCCATTTTGCTTACGGGTATATTCTACAGCAGGATAGACACGCGGCAGTTTGTCGATATGGGCGTAGTGGGCGGACGATCCTGTCAGCCGGGGCAGTATTTCACGCAGTTCCGATATGTGTCCTGCTTTGTTCTCTGTCTTTATTTTCTCGAAGAATGTGTTCGAATCGCATAGTGACAAGGCTTCTGTCCCCTGTTCTTCATCTTTCCTGATGAGTGTAATTTTCATATTTGTCTTTCGTTTAAATGTTTTTTGGCTTTATGTACCTCCCATGGAAAAAGATGATGTTCTGTCGTGTGGAGAAGACCGCGTTTGGCGAGTGTCTATGTGTGCATATTTTTAGTAAAGGTAAGGTTTCTTTCCGGATTCTGCAAGTGCTTTCCGGATTAAATGCCGCCTTTTTCTTTTTCCTTTCTTTCCTGTGTTTTTATTCTTAGTCTCAGTGCGTATTTCCCTGTTCCTTATTTGTTTTCTACCTTTTCTTTTCTTATTTTTGTATGTTTATAATTAGTTAGCCACCCTTGTGATTAAGTCTAGTCACAAGGGTGATTAAAGTTAACCACAAAGGTAGTTAAACTTAATCACGTCCGTGATTAACAGATATTGAAAGTTCATTAATAAAAGAAGAACAGTATGGCAATACTATTTGATTGGTACGAGAATCCCAAATCCCCTGAGCAACAAGGGGAAGAGAATACGTTGCACCCGCGTCTCCGGCTGAACGGAAAGGTGAGCACGGCCCAGCTCCGTGCCCGTATTCAGAAACATTGTACGTTGACTGAAACGGATGTGGTAGCCGTGCTCGATGCGCTGTCACGTGCCATGGGCGAGGAGTTGGCGGAAGGCAAACAGGTGCATCTGGACGGCATCGGTTTCTTCCGTCCCAACCTGGTGAGTACCGGGCCGGTAACGGAAAAGACGAAACGTAAGAATACGAAGGTGAGGCTCAAGGGGATTGTTTACCGTCCCGATCAACTATTGATGGATGAGGTGGGAAAGGTAAAGGTGCAGCGTACCCGGTTCTCGTTTCATTCCAGTAAACTGACCGATGAGGAAATTGACGCATTGCTGACGGAGTACTTCACAACCTGTGATTTTGTGCAGCGGAAAAGTTTCCAGCTTCTTTGCGGTATGACACAAAGCACGGCCAGCCGCCATTTACGCCGCTTGTGCGAGGAAGGAAAGCTGAAAAATGTGGGACTTCCCAAACAACCGGTTTATAAGCCTGTGGATGGGCATTATATTGTGAATGAATGATTTAAGTGCGTAATGTGGGGGATAAGGAGTGAGGGCATGAGGGCATAAGTGGGTGCAACTTATTATAGGAAAAGTTGTTTTTACCACCAGATTTGTTTACCGTCAACGTACGTGAACGGACGTTCTTCCGCTCCCCGTGTATAGTCTTTTAGATAAAGCAAAGCATGGTCGGGGACATTTATTTCTTCTATTTCTGTATATGAAAAAATACGATTTTTCTTTTTTATGTAACTGGTAATAGCTTCATCCATGTTTTTTTCCTCCTACAAACAGAGGAGAAGTTCAACTACGGGTGCGCTGGCTTCATAGTACAGTCCGTTGTAAATCAGCAGATAGCGATCTTTTACAGTGGATGTTTCTAATTTTTGAATGTATATTTGTTCGTAAATTTCCATTTGTTTTATCAGTTTGTTTTCATGATAGCACTATTGATGTTTCTATCCATATCGCTCTTTTCGCGTGAGGTCTTTTGGCCGAAGTCAAAGGTATACGCTATTTTGATATATCCGGTACGTTGATTGATTCGACTGGTCTGTATCCGGCTGTAGTTGTATATACTAAAATTGGCATATTCCCTATAACGGTTATGCTTGGTGAACGGGTTTTCTGTACCGGTTTCTACGTGCCAGCCTTTGTGACTCCAACTGATGGAAGTTCCATAAATGGCGGGATTTTTTTCTATTGCAAGAGAGAAACGGTTTATACGGCTTGTCGCTGTACTTCCATATACATTTATTGCAAGATTTTTCCAGTAATAGTTTATGTCCAATGATGCTATCACACTATTGTCTGTAATGTTGTATTCTCCGGGAATGATTGTATGATAGTATCTGGCATTGAACTTGGCGCGTAAATTGTCGGAGAAGCGATAGGAAAGATCCAAAGCTGCGTTCCAATGTTCCACATCCATGTCCGACCGGAAGCTGGAGACAAGTTTGTCATTCTCTAGGTAGTAATCGGTGGATATATTATTCTGAATCTTCTGATAAACACCTAAAATTTGAAAATTCAGTCGATTTAGTTGTGCTTTATAGGCGATGCCGACAACATATAATTTGGTATTATCCAGATGGGGATTACCACGTTTGATTTGTAGAAAGTCTACTGTTTGATCCATGCTGTTGATATAGCTGATGTCCGGTTGGTCGTTACCGATATCGACAGAGGCCATTAACTGCTGTGATTTATTGATAGTATAAATAAAAGTGGAATTCATTCTAAGTGACCAATGCTGCTGCCGGGCATCTGTATGAAGTTTGTAATTCAACCATGAAAAACCCGGTAAGAAATTCATAGAGAACTTTTTGGCTATACGCTGGTTATAGTTTAAGAAGAACATCGTTTCTCCCATCCATAGATGTTGCCAAGAGTCGTAATCACCCGTATAGGAGGAAGACGTGACTTTATGATGGTGCTGCAGGTTTGCTCCAAGTGAATTGTTGTGCTCCAATTTTATATTATATCTGGTAGAAAAGTCGAATGCATATAATTCTTCATCAACATCCGTCAGGGATATATTTTCTCCTTCTGTATAGGTTCTGGTGTAATCGTTTTGTGTATAAGCGGTTTTGGCCGTTACCTCCAGTGTCTGTTTAGGGGTTATGTTGAAATTGCCATATAGTTTGACAGAGGGACTTAGTCCGTCTTCTTTTTTTTGGTTGGCTGAAGATATGCTGTATGTATGATGACCGGAATAATCCAGTAATTCGCTATTGTTATTTTTGGGAGTTTCATTGTGGACTAATGAAAGTTGTGCCGAGATATTATGTTTCTCTGTACGATTGTTGGCTTTCAATTGTAGATATTGCTGGTTGTTTTGATAATCAGCTTGGGTCGTTTGTGTGTTTCGATGGGTGGTATATTCCGGGAATAATATCTCTTCGTTTTTTGAGGTTTTTACTCCGTCATATTTTTGGGTAATATAGCCTCCTAACACTGAATAGCTGTTGTTTCCATGCATCAGTTTAGTCCCTATATTATAATTACCCATCAGATAACCGATGGTTTGTTTGCCGTCTAATGATACATATCCACCTGATGTTCGTTCCTTGGTTATATAATTGATGGAAGCTACATCACCGGCATATTTTCCTGTCGGGGTGTCATAATATTCTATATTCTTGATATCGCGTGGGCGTAGGTTTTGCACTTCCTCATATTCAGCTTTTTCTCCGTTTATATATAGTGCCACTTCACCACCAAAAGTGCTTACTTTCCCTGTCCGTTTGTTCACTTCCAAGCTGGGAATCATCAAGTTGTACAAAAGGTCATAGCCTGTACCGGCATGTTTCACCTGTTGCTTGTCGGGAATGACCAATACATGATCAGTCTTTCTGACATAGGAACTTCCTTTTACCACGACTTCATTCAGTATTACATTGTCACTTTCCAAGGTAATTACAGGTAGTTGTGTATCTTGGTTTGAAACACTTGCCGGTATTATTTGCGGTTTGTATCCTATTGTACTGAATGCTAACAAATACTTGTCCGGCTGTACATTTGTGAACTGGTAATATCCTAATGTGTCTGTTGTTGTACCCGAGATGAAGGCTGAGTCTGTTTTTAATAACCGAACTGTGCTATAAGCTAAAGGCTGATTGTCTAAGTCGGTTACTTTACCATGTATGCGAACTTGAGCGTAAAGTGAAAAACCGGGCATCAGGCATACGCATAAAAATAATTTTAAAGTATTCATAGTAATCATACTGTTGGGTAATAAAGGAATGTGTTTGTACATATTATATATTGTTTAATCATAAATTTAGACGGAGGTATGATTCTAAAAGTTGTAATCAATATTACGTTATACTATAACACAAGTTTGTAGTCAACGTATTATTTTTACGATAGTAAAGGTATAGCTATTGGAGAAAAGAAATGAAAAAATACATTTTACTTTTTCTATACTTTTATATAACAGGCTGATATACAAGTAATATATGCTTGTGCATTCTTGAGAAAATACCAATTTTTACCCATTGGCAGATGAATTTTTCCATATGGGTCGTTACAATTCTTGGATAATTCCTTCCATTTGTTGTGCCGTTCCCTTCTCGCTATAGATTTTTTGGTAGAGGCGGGAAAGAGAATTTGTAATGGCAGAGACAGAACGGTTGAGTAATTCTGCGATAATGCTTCTCTTGAGTTCGATCTTAATTAAATAGCAGATATGTAGTTCGTGTTCGGATAATTGAGGATAGAGTGCATACAGCTGTCGCAGAAAGTTAGGAAAAGTGCTATTTATAGCTTCACTTAATTGTTTCCAATCCCTTTCCGTTATTTCGGAACTTTGGGTGGCATGGTGGAAATGAAGATAGATGTCCGAATGTCGGAAGGCGAGTAAACGCATTTCCTGTTCGTTCCGGATGGCACGTATTTGTTCGTTGGTTGCTCCCAGTCTTTTTGTTTGAGCTTCCAGCAGGGAATGTTTGAATGTGTCATTTTCCAACATGGCCGATTGCAGTTGTTCATTCAATAGGGTTATCTGTTGCTCGTTTTCTAGAATGCGCCGGCTGCTTTGGGCTTCCTGTTCTGCAAAAATCTGTTGTAGTTGTTGTTCTCTGATTGTATATTTGCGGCGGCGTTCGCGTAAACGGTGAAGCAGGTAAATTACAATACCAATCAGGAGACTTGCTACAAACAATAACTGGAACAGTAAAAGTTTCTGTCGTTCTGTTTCCGATTGCAGCCGCTGATTTTCTTGTTCAGATAGATTATAATTATATAAGGAATGGATTTTATTTACCTCTTCGGTTTTTGTGATCTGAAAAAGAGAATCGAATGCATTGATGCAAAGAGAGGCGTATTGATGGGCTTCCGGATATTGCTTTTTTTCCCTTGTAATCAGATGTAACAGACGATATGCAGTACGTTGGTGATAAAGGTCGTTTCCAGAAATTACCTTTTGAAGATAAATTGATGCGGAATCGAACATTTGCCTTTGATAATACACTTCGCCGAGTACTAAATAACTAAGTGAACTGGGGTGGTGGACTTGTACTTGCTTTGCTATAATTTCAGCAGAGTCTGTTTTCCCTTGGTTGTAATAAAAACCGGCCATTTCATCGCCGATGCTGCAAGCTTTAACCAGAGAAACTTTTTCTTTCATCAATGTGTATGCTTTCCGGTAATAGATTTCCGCACTGTCTTTTTGGTTGTTTGTATCGTATATGCGTGCCATGTCCCTCAGACCGAAAGCCATGCCTTTATAATTATGGCAAGCTAAATTATATTTATAAGCTTGTTGAGTAGCTTCCATACTTTCATGATACAATCTTTGAAAGGCAAAAAGGCTGGCAAGCTGCCCGTATATGCGTCCATTCAGCGTATCATTAGAACATCTTTTCCCTATTTCGGCTGCACGCAAGAAAGCATCAACGGCTCGTGGCGCATCTTTCATATCCCGATAGGTACTACCTTTATAATAATAAGCTTCCATCAGGTGTGGGTCATCCTGTTTGTCTTCATAAAAACTAATTATACGGTTAATCAAAGTATCGGAAGTAACCGGAATATAGAGCTTGTCTTTGGCTTTGACAGTGAGCAATAAGTAATATATATGAAGCTCTTCAGGCCATTCGGTGGTGGATATACTGAGAGAATCCAAACAAGCTAGTGCACTGTCAGGATGAGTTTCCATTAGTTGAACTGCCCGCTCCATCAGTGGCGGGTAACTTTGCTGTTCATAGCGGCAAGAGATGCAAAGCAATAGAGACAGCAGCAGTATATGTATCCTCCCACTTTTCATAGCAATTGCAAAAATAGATAAAATCTTTGAACTTTGCTACTAAAATAGGGGAATCCCTACTAACTAATAGGGATTTTCTCTGTTATGAAGTAAAACCTCTGACTATCTTTGCACTAGAAAAAGTAGATAGAATAACAAATAAAACAGGTACGAGTATGAAAAAGATTGTATTAGCTTCGCTTATGATGGTGTGCTTGCCTTACTTGGCAATGTCACAAAGCGTTGATGACGACCTTTATTTCATCCCTAAGAAAAAAGCTGAAAAGAAAGAGGAGGTTAAGCAAGAGGTGAAAGTGGTGGTTCCGCAGAAGCAGAACACGACTACTGTTTACGCAGCCCCCGGTTCTACAGTGGTGGTGAAGGATGTGAAAGGAAAGGTTCGCGATGTGGATGAGTATAATCGTCGTTATACTTCACGTGATAATAATTTCTCGATGGAGAATGATACCTTGTATATTGAGGAGAAACCTTTGAATGAGAGAGGAGAATGGGTTAATGGTTTTGAGGGTTCTCAAGACGATTATGAATACGCGATGCGTATCGTCCGTTTCCGCAATCCCCGTTACGCCATTCCGGTAAGCAGTCCGCTCTATTGGGATGTAGTTTACGGTTTGCCTTCATGGGATTGGAATGTATATGATGACGGATTGTATGCATACGTCTTTCCCACTTACACGAACCGCTTATGGTGGGATTGGCGTTGGAATTATCCATATGGCGCCAGTTGGGGATTCAGTTGGGGATGGAGTTCGCCATGGTACTACAATAGTTGGTACTATCCCGGTTATTGGGGTGGCGGCTACTGGGGTGGCTATTGGGGCTACCATTATCACCATCACCATTATTATCCGCATTACTTCGGTCACGGTTGGGGTGGTGGCTACTGGGGAGGTAGTCATGGATGGTATGGCTCAAGCAGACGTAACCCGGGGATACATGCCGGAAGATATACCAATAGCTATAGTTCTTCACGCCCAAGCCGGAATAATTACGTGAATAGTTATGATAGGAATAGTCGTAATTCATACGTAGGAAATTCCAGACAAAATGTCCGTAATAGTGCTAATAGTTATCGTACCGCAACACGTAACGGTTCTTCATCAGGAAGAGTGGTTTCGGGATCTAACAGTGTAAATTCGGTTCGTCCTAATAGAAGTGCTATCAGAACCCGTACCGGAGAAACTCTTTCACCAAGTCAGGCAGCAGGAGTTCGTCCGGGTAATTCGTATTCACGTCCGACAGAAGGAAGGGGTTCTTCCTATACCAGACCAAGCAGTACTCGGAGCAGTGTGGGAAATGCAGCAGGATCTGCTTATCAGAGAACAGGGGCTGCAAGTCGTGGCGCTTATCGTAACAATAGTGGCGTTTCGAATTCTCGTAGCAGTTCATACTCTCGTAGCAGTAGTCCTTCTCGTAATAGTTCGTCTAACTCTTACCGTAGTAGTGGAACTTCTTCTTCCCGTAGTAGTTTTTCTAGTGGCGGTGGTGCTTCTCGCAGTTCCGGTGGCGGTGTTTCCCGTTCAAGTGGTGGCGGCAGATCGCGTACCAGATAAGTGGTAGATTAAACTAGACAGTTGAATTTAATAGAATTGATGTATGAAAAATAAAGTAATAGTAACCGCTTGTGCGTTGTTGGCAATGACAACGGCAAGCGCACAAAATGCTTATGATGCGGAAAAGTTGCTGGGGAATGACTTGAATGGAACAGCACGATTTGTTGGTATGGGTGGTGCCATGGGAGCTTTGGGCGGTGATATATCTGTCATAAGCTCCAACCCTGCGGGTATCGGCATTTTTCGTAGTAATGACGTGTCTATTTCTTTTGGTTTTAATAATACTTCGACAAAGAGTAACTTTAGTGGTGTGTCAATGAATGAAAACAAAACGCGCGCTTCATTTGACCAGATTGGATTTGTTTATAGCAATAAGATAGGCAATAATACTTCTTTGCGTTTTGTGAATTTCGGATTCAATTACCATAAAAGTAAAAACTTCAATCGCCTTTTCTCTATGGGAGGGGCGTTGGATAATTTGTCACAAAGCTTCCAGCTGGCTCAGGAGATGGAACGATATGGATTGACGGAAAGCGAGTTTAATGACATACTGGATGTGAAGAATCCTTATACCAAATATTGGAATCAGTTACCTGTTTTAGGAGTAATGGGGGTGAGAACCGGTGTGGTTGACTGGGTTAATGATTCTGAAAAGAATATTCATGCTCCATGGGGGTGGAATGGTTTTAACAATAACTTCTTTAGTAAGGAAACAGGAGGTATCAGTCAATATGATTTTAATGTTTCATTCAATATTGAAGATAGGGTCTATTTAGGAGCTACCCTGGGGGTCTATGATGTGAATTATGATCGTTATACTTCTTATACGGAAAATTTGAATGATGATAACGGTGCGGATAATGGGGGGTATACATTGGATAATTATTATAGGCTGGAAGGGACTGGTATGGATTTAAAATTGGGTGTTATTATACGGCCTATAGAAAGTTCCCCTTTCCGTTTGGGATTTGCTGTGCACACGCCTACATGGTATGATTTAAGAGAAAGCTATAATGCCGCTTTATCTTCTAATATTTTAGCTTGTGAGGCACCCTATAACCAGACATTGAGTGATTTTTTGGTAACTCCGGAATATGATTATTTGACCTATGATTATAATCTTACCACTCCGTGGAAATTTAATATCAGCGCAGGTACTACTTTTGCGGGTGCAGTGGCAGTAGGTGCGGAATATGAATATCAGGATTATTCTTCCAGTAAGCTCAAGGATGTGGATGGTTATGAATTGGGAGATCAGCCCAGCGTTGAGAATTATTTGAAAGGTGTCCATACTTTCCGTATCGGAATGGAAACGAGGATTATACCTGAGTTTAGCATTCGTGCAGGATATAATTACTCTTCGGCTGCTTTTTCTAAAGATGCTTATAGTGCCTTGTCTTTATATAGCACGCGTACTGATTTTAATAATACGGAGTCTAAGAATACATTTACGTTTGGTCTTGGATACCGTGGCAGTGTAATTTATGCGGATTTGGCATATAAATATGATATGTATAAATCAAACTTTTATGCTTTTGATGATATAGATCTTCCGGCAACTAAAGTGGACAATGAACGGCATCAGTTGCTTTTGACTGTCGGTGCTCGTTTCTAAGAATTAATTGTGAGTCTAATATAATTAACTTGTGATATACCGGGAATGCTTTATTGCTTTCCGGTATATTTTTTGCTAATGTTTCATCCTGGTTTTCAAACAAAAGGGTTATCTTTGTAAAAAGAGGTTTTTATGGAACAGAAAGATAAATACATACGGTTTGATTGGGCAATCAAGCGTCTTTTACGCAACAAAGCCAATTTTGGTGTCCTAGAAGGTTTTCTTACCGTACTTTTGGGTGAGAAGATTCAAATCATGGAAATCCTTGAGAGCGAAGGTAACCAGCAACGGGAGGATGATAAGTTCAACCGGGTAGATATTAGAGCCCGTAATAGCAAGGATGAAATAATACTAGTGGAAGTGCAGAATACGCGGGAGTTATATTATCTTGAACGAATACTTTATGGAGTGGCAAAAGCAATAACCGAACATATAGATTTAGGTGGAATTTATGCAAATGTCAAGAAAGTGTATTCTATCAGTATTCTTTATTTTGATATTGGCCAAGGAAATGATTACCTCTACCATGGTCAGAATACATTCCTCGGTGTCCATACTGGTGACTGTTTGAAAGTAACCACTAAAGAACAAGGGGCTATTATCCGCAAATTGCCTGCCGAAATATTTCCTGAATATTTTCTTATTCGTGTGAATGAGTTTAATAAAGTGGCGGTTACTCCTTTGGAAGAATGGATAGAATATCTTAAGACTGGAACTATCCGTCCGGATACAACGACTCCCGGATTGGAGGAGGCGAGACAGAAACTTATTTATTATAATATGAATAAGGCTGATAAACTGGCTTATGATCGGCATCTGGATGCATTGATGATACAAAATGATGTATTGAGTACCGCTAAATTAGAAGGATTGGAGGAAGGTCGTGTAGAAGGACGTGAGGAAGGTATCATGGTAGGTCGCCAAGAAGAAAAAATAGCTACAGCCCGTAACTTGAAATCTTTGAATATTCCTATTGCTGTTATTGTTCAAGCTACAGGCTTGTCTATAGATGAAATAGATAGACTTTAATGAATGAAGGTATGTCAGGATTCTGTTGTGTAATCACGGATTCTGTCATTTTGAGTCATGGTGAGGGATCTTGTGAGAACAAATGGATGTGATTGGATTCTTCATTTCTCTTTTTTCACTTTCCGTTTTTGTCATCCTCCTCCTATTTATCACGGAACTCTTTCTTTTTCCAAAAGTTGAATCCTGCATATATACGGACAGTTCCGAAAGTATTAGTGAGGGAGAAGTCCTTTTTTCGATAGTCGTATGTATGCATCACCAACGAAGCTCCTATAAAATATTTGTTGGTGTTATAGACCACGGCAGCACGTGTTATCAGGTCAAAATTGATATCCTTTATCCAATGATTGTCAGTATTAGGTGTATCGTCTATTTTTGATTTTTTATAGGCAATGGCCGGTAAGAGTGAAAGATTGGAAACCCAGTTTTTTGCAAATACCCAGTTATAGCCATAACCCACGTTGATGCTGTAATCAGAATATTTCACTTTCTTGAAAAGTAAAGCATCATGTAGTTGGACTCTCACTTCACCGGGAAGCTTTTCGTAATCAAAAGATATGTTGTGCTGGGAATAAGAAAAGCCCGCCATCAGGGAACCCGCGCTTTTACGCTGGTTGGTGGACTGGCTATAGGCTGCCGGATAAGAGAATTTTTTATAATTGAAAATCCAATAGGCGTTCAGTCCTTTGATTTTACTTTGCAATCCGTTGAAATTCAAATTTTTAATGGGAGTATTCAGATCAAAACCGCTGGAAGAACGTATCTTGAAATCGCTTCCTGTCTTTCTGTAATATAAATCCACACCAAATTTGGAACTATAAAGATTCAGTGCCATTTCGGTTTTCTTTGCCTTGTTTTTATGTCCGCCGAAAATATCTTTTACATCGAAAGAATATCCTAGAAATATCCAGCGCCATCCGAAATAGACTCCCAGCTTGAAACTGGCATTGGGGGAGAATCCCAAACTTTGTTCGCCGTTGTTTCCTTTACTACCTAACCGATAGTATTCGTACCAACTGCTGGATTCCAGCATGAAAGCCAGATTGTAAAGGTTGGGCGAGATATAGGTAGTGTCAATCGCATTGAATTCTTTTCCTACTTTCCTTATTTTTCTTCCGGTATGGCGGACAGTCGTTGCTATTCCGTCAGTCAATGTAATGAGAACACCCTTGTTGTCCTGTACTGTCGAGTCTTTCTTTTCCGCTTGTGCATATACATTAAAGGCAGAAAGAAAAGACAGACAGAGCAGGCATAATTTACGGATGTCCATAGGCGGAAATCAGAGTTTATTAAGTATACGGTCCATTACCCAGTTGGTGGGTGTCGCACTGATGCCGTCGCAGGTACAGACAGCTTTTCCCTGCAGGTGTTCTACTACGGCTTTTATGAGCGGAAGTTGTACATGAGGGGGATTTTCGGGAAGAAATTCCTCGCGTCCTCTTTCAGTATGCAGGGCGATGGGATCGTAAGTGAAAACGGAAAAACAGATCATCCCCTTGTCTCCGATGATTTCTATACGGTCTTCCTTGGCCGATTCATGGGCGACAAAACACCATGATCCTGATCCCGGCAGACCGGAATCAAATTTGAAGCAGGCACTTATCGTATCTTCTGCCGGATATAACCCGCCACGGTTGCTCTTGTATCCTTGGGCTTCGAGAATACAGCCGAACATATCTTGTAATAAATCCAGCTGGTGAGGAGCCAGATCATAGAAATAACCGCCGCCGGCAATATCAGGTTGTACACGCCAGGGCAGGTTGGTGCTGTTGTAATCCAAATCACGGGGAGGCTGGGCGAAACGTATCTGTATATTGATGACATTACCTATTTCACCATCCTCTACCATTTGGCGTACTTTTTGGAAATAGGGAAGATAACGTCTGTAGTAAGCGACGAAACAAGGGATACCAGTTTCTTGTGATATGCGGTTGATGCGTGCGCAGTCCTCATAGCTGGCTGCCATTGGTTTTTCAATATACACGGGCTTTCCTGCCTTCATAGCCATAATGGCGAAAGTGGCATGAGAGGAAGGGGGAGTGGCTATATAAATAGCATTGACATCTTCATCTCCTATTAACTGCTGCGGATCGGAGTACCAGCGGGGAATGTTGTGTCTTTTGGCGTATGATTGAGCTTTTTCTTTGTCACGGCTCATTACAGCCACTACCTCTGAACCTTCGATCAGGGCAAAGGCTGGTCCGCTTTTCTTCTCGGTCACTTCTCCGCAACCGATGAAGCCCCATTTTACTTTGTCTAATTTAACCATGGTAATAACTTTTTTGTCATTCCGCTTAAAATAATAACAATTTATATTGCAAAGATAGGACTATTTTGCAATTTCAGCTGGATAAAAATCAGTTATTGTAATATTTCTTGCGCAACAGTTTGAATGCAGGAGTCTTGACGTAATCATTTAACCAGGAATTCAGGCTGTCAAGCAATATTGGAGAATGTTTGCTTACTCCCCATGAATAGAATTGTGAGAAGCTGATGGCTGTTTCTATATCCAATTGTGGAAAATCATTGATGGAAGCTTTGGCAATGCTCTCGTCGCATACGGCATAGTCTATGTCACCATGTGCTACCATGGCCAGTAATTGTTCTTGTCCGTATTTCTCCACTTCTTTGATATAGATGGTATCACCTATTTCGTTACTTAAATTATGTATGCGCAGAATGGCAGGTGAGTTTTTGACTAGATGAAGGGTCTTGCGGGCTAGTTCCAACTGGCTGTGAATGTACAGACTATCGTTTTCTTTTTCGGGTTTACGCTGTACCAGTACTTGTTTGTTCAGTATAATGGGGCGGGTAAACAACAGGGAGTCTTTGTATTCTGTGGTAACTACCGTGCTGTTGGCCAATATATCGTATGTTCCTTTTTGTACGCCTTCCAGTCTTTTGGAAAAGCTCATTTCGGGAGTGATTTCCGGTTTCAGTCCTTTGCTGTGTGCAAAAGCATGGAGCAGTTCGTAGTGGAAACCGGAAACGGTGTCGCCGTCGGCATAAAAACTGATTGAGTTGTACTCGGTAACGGCACGCAGGATTCCCGATGCCGCTATTTCTGCATAATCGCGGGGCAGACTGGTTTCAGCCTCCGTTTTCTTTTTGAAGAAGATGGAGGATAGGGTTGCTGCAAGGATACCCATCAGAACGTATTTCAGATATTTTTTCATATAGACCGTCAATCAAAGAAATTCCATGAAAGGCCGAACTTTATCATTCGCGGATTGATTGGGTAGTGTGGCGCCAGGAAGTAATTGGATTTTCCCGAACCGGCATTGACATGATACATCATAATAAAGAAGCGGGTACGTTTTAAATGCAGGTTGGCATAGACGTTGACTATCGGAAAAGCTCCTATCTCGATTTTGTCATCAGGATTCTGGTTATAGAATTGTCCGATGACGGGGGAGTAGTCTGGCGCGTAATATTTACTGAAATAACGCACATCTGCTCCCATTTCTATCTGGAGTACTTTTTTGGCGAGACCGAATTTCATGTACAAGTTGCCGTAAGCCGACAATTCCGGTAAGGGTAGAATGTCTTGCTCACTTGATTTTTGATAGGCTACTTCACCGTCGAGATGAAAAATTCCTACTTTTAATTTTTGTTGCAACATTGCAGTGAATATTTGTATGTTGCCGGAGTGTTGTCTTACGGCTGCATTGTTCTTGAAACCGGTGACATTTCCTTCACTGTCTTTTACCGGTATGCTGGTATTGGCCAGATAAGTGTAATTCTTTATATTTTCCACTCCGGCACGCAGCTGGGTTCCCCATCTGTCCAGACTTAGTTTTCCTTCTAGGCGAGTTCTCATTATTTTGGATAAATCGTTGTTGTCCCACCAGTAATGTTTGGACTGGAAATGCCTGAAATAGAATACGGGGTTCTGGTTCTTGATGAATGCATTTACATCCAGTCTCACCGTATCTCCGAATAAACGGAGATTCAGATCCCCTCTGCCTTCTACGCTGAATTGTCCTGCGTCTTCACCGGCTATGGCTAATTCTCCTAGGATATTGTAATGTAATAGTTTTCCTTGTTTTTTGGATAGTTCGCCGCCAATGGAGAGTGAACTTTCCTTATAGTTGTTGATAATGCGTTGTCCCGGTATGTTTGTTGTGTCGGTCAAGGCGAAGTTTCGGTATTCATAACTTAAAAAGGCGGTAAGTCCGGCTTTTGCCCATTTGTTGAATCCTTCTTGTAAAGCAATGCCAATGGTGTTTTTGATGGATGTACGCTTCGTCTTGTCTATAGAGTCGGTCCCCAAATAGTTATGTTCAAAATACTTCTGATTCTGTGCGTCATCGTATGAGATGTATTTGCGATTGTTCAAGTCTACTTGTAGTGTATGTATGAAGCTTGTGACAGGAACAAATACCTGCGTTATTTTTACAGAGTCCGTATCCACACTGTCCTGTTTTTCTTTATAGAACCCTAGGTTGTAACGATGTGTCAGGAAGGCATGGTAGCTGGTGTTGTGATTCCATATCTGACTCAGTCGGGTTGGGATTTCGTTGGCGGAATATTCTTTTTTGCCTTCTGCCATATCCAGCGGGTTGGTGATATACCGGTCGTCCGTGATACCTCCGTTTTCTGCCATCTTCAAGTTATCGTTGTTGAATATGAAATGCATGTCATATTTATCTCCCCGGTAGCTGGAGAACAGGCCACCGTTGAAGAAGGCTGTGGACTGATCTTGATAAAGCCCCCGGCCATACAGGTAATCTATGTAGAATCCGAACCCTAGCCTTTTGTTTGCATTGATGGCAAAATAGGATTTGAAACGTTCTTCTCCGTCACGGCTGCCTCCTCCTTTGTAATAGGTCAGGTTTGTGAATGGAGAAAGTGTATTGGTGAATATGACATCTTCCGGACGTTGTACGCAAAAGTCGTATGGGTCGGTGAAAAAGTATTGGCTGGGGTCCCGACGGTCAAAAAAGATGCGTGAGAGGCGGGGGGAGCCCAAATTTCCCAGGTAATTGTATTGTCCGGTATAGCCGCCCATGTCATTTGAGTTTTGGAAAGCGTGCTGCAAGGTATCTACGGGGATATAAGTGACATTGCCAAAACGACTGTCCACTTTCCATGAGTACAGTCCGATGGGGATTGTGCTGGCATCTACTACGGCTGTCGTGTCTATGGGGTTTCCGTTACGGTCATATTGATCTCTGTTCAGTCCGCTTGCTGAGGAACCGAACTGGTTGTTCAGGGTATTCATTGTCCGCTGTGCCATCAAGGAAGTATGGAAGCACAGGAATAATAAAAAAATAATAGAGAATATTCTTTTCATAACGGCGGCAAAGATACAATATAAAAATAAAAGGAAGAGCTTTTCCGCTATGGAAAGTTCTTCCTTTTATTATTCGTTTAGAGTTATTTTAACTTACTGAGGTTTAATAATCTCCATTCCGATTCGGATGGCTTCTTCATTCATCGGTATCAGATGATGGTGACGTTCGGGTAATGTTTTGCGTAAAGCTTTTATTACACTTTCAATGGATACTACGGGACGTAGTTTTAGCAAACCTCCTAAGACAATCATGTTGAAGGTCTTTGCCATTCCTTTTTCGTTGGCGGCATCCATTGCGTCAATACGATAGATTTGTATGTCCCTACGTGTCGGAGGCTCGATGATTCCGTATCCGTCATAAATGAGAATACCACCTGGTTTAATTTTGCCTTCAAACTTTTCCAATGAGGGTTGGTTCAGTATGATGGCTGTGTCATATTGGCTGAGAATGGGTGAAGAGATGCGTTCATCACTGACAATCACCGTTACGTTAGCGGTTCCTCCCCGTTGTTCGGGACCGTATGCCGGCATCCAGGTTACTTCCTTGTCTTCCATCAGTCCGGAATAGGCAAGTATCTTACCCATGGATAGCACACCCTGACCGCCGAATCCTGCTATAATGATTTCCTGTTTCATGGTTTCTGTCTTTTTATTCTTTATTTTTCAAATCACCCAGCGGATAGAAAGGGAACATGTGTTCCACCATCCAGTCATTGGATGCTTGCGGAGTCATTTTCCAACCGGAATTACAAGTCGATACAATTTCCACCAAATTAGAACCTTTGCCATTCATTGAATTTTCAAATGCCTTGCGGATAGCCTTTTTGGCTTTGCGGATGGCGGGAACTGTATGTACGGACTGGCGGGTAACGTAGGCGGTGCCTTCCAAAGTGGCGGCAATTTCTGTCATTTTCAGCGGATAGCCGTGAATGGCTACATCACGACCATAGGGGCAGGTGGCTGTTTTCATGCCAACCAGAGTGGTAGGAGCCATTTGCCCACCGGTCATTCCATAAATGGCATTGTTGATAAAGATGATAGTAATGTTTTCACCACGATTTAAAGCATGGATAGTTTCGGCAGTACCGATACATGCCAAGTCACCATCTCCTTGGTAGGTAAATACCAGACGTCCGGGCCATAAACGCTTAATGGCGGTAGCTACGGCTGGTGCGCGTCCGTGGGCGGCTTCTTGCCAATCGATGTCTAGATAATTGTATGCAAATACGGCACATCCTACTGGTGACACACCGATTGTCTTATCTTCCATGCCCATTTCTTCAATAACTTCGGCTATTAACTTGTGAACCACACCGTGGCTGCATCCGGGGCAATAATGCATCGGATTGTCATTCATCAGTGTCGGTTTCTTATAAACCAGGTTTTCGGGTTTTATGATTTCTTCTTTTGTCATAGTTTCTCCTCCTATTGTTTATAACATGAACCGCATAAAGAATTCCACCAGCTTGAGAAAAATAGCTGCTGCACAGACATAGATGAATACTTTGAAGTCACTTGCCACGAAGTAAGTGATGACAGCTGCTAATGCCAGTGCCATGAAAAGTATGTTCAATATATTTCTGATCAGATCGATATTCATACGGTCTTATTTTATTAGTTTCTCTTTCAGTGCAGTGATTACTTCATCCGGATCGGGGACAATACCACCCAGACGTCCGAAGTGTTCTACAGGCACTTTGCATTTTACAGCCAGACGGACATCTTCTACCATTTGTCCGGCGTTCAATTCTACAGTGAGGATACCTTTTACCTGTGCGGCGCGTGCTGCAATAGCTTTCGACGGGAACGGCCATAGGGTAATAGGACGGAGCAAACCAACTTTGATGCCTTCTTCCCGAGCCATTTCCATTGCCTTTTGGGCAATGCGGGCGCAAGAGCCGAAAGCTACGATCAAATATTCTGCATCTTCGCAGTGAAGTTCTTCGAAGCGTACTTCATTCTCTTCTATTTCTGCATATTTTTTCTGAAGATGAATATTGCGCTTTTCCATTTCGGCGGGATCGAGTTCTAATGAGGTAATGATGTTGGGGGTACGGTGGTGGGTTCTGCCGGTAGTGGCCCACGGACAACGGGCAATGACTTCTTCATCTGTCAGGCGTGTGCGCTGTTCGGGTAATACTACTTTTTCCATCATCTGCCCGATAACGCCATCTGCCAGAATAATGGCGGGATTGCGGTATTTGAAAGCCAAATCAAAAGCTATACCTACGAAATCTGCCATTTCCTGTACTGATGCAGGTGCCAGGGCTATGAGACGATAGTCTCCGTGACCGCCACCTTTCACTGTTTGGAAATAGTCGGCCTGACTAGGTTGGATGGTTCCTAATCCGGGACCTCCGCGCATGACATTGACAATCAGGCAGGGGAGTTCGGCACCGGCAATGTACGAGATGCCTTCCTGCTTTAAACTAACGCCGGGACTGGAGGATGAGGTCATTACCATTTTACCGCTTGCTGCACCGCCATATACCATGTTGATTGCTGCGACTTCACTTTCTGCCTGTAACACCACCATACCGGTAGTTTCCCAAGGTTTCTCTTCGGCCAGCGTTTCCAATATTTCCGATTGGGGAGTGATGGGATAGCCAAAGTAACCGTCTACTCCGATACGGATGGCGGCGTGGGCTATGGCTTCATTTCCCTTCATTAAAACGACTTCTTCTGCCATATTTGTTACATTTATTGTTGTTTTACTTTATACACAGTAATGCATCCGTCCGGACAGACTGTGGCACATGATGCGCAACCATTGCAGGTATCCTCTAATACCTGGTGGGCGAATGTGTATCCTTTTTTATTCACTTGTTTGGCATTGAGCGCGATTACATGTAGCGGACATGCCACTACACATAGATTGCAACCTTTGCAACGCTCTGTGTCTACTACAATAGCACCTTTAATCTTTGCCATGGGTTAGTTATTATTGATTATACATGTCTTTGTTATAGAAATTCAGAATATTCATAATCATGTCACGGGCGGAAACGGCGGGACTTTCCGGATTACGCTCGATGGCTTCCAAATAATTGTTCAAAGCTTGTTGCCAGTTTCCCATTTTGCGGTAGGCGTTACCCAGTAAGTAATAGGGTTCATCGTTGACGTGCGCATCGTTTCGGATGAAATTAGTTAGCGCATGAATAGCTCTCTCCGTATCACCCTGTTCGATAAGTGTCTTTATGTCCTGTAATTCTTCCGTCATAAGGCATGATTGTCTCATTGTTGTTTACAAAGATACTCTTTATTTGTTATGAAAGGGAAGATTGGAGCAGAAAAAACGACTTTCTTGCTAAAAACATTTAAAAAAAGGAGAGAAAGATAGGGAAAAAATGGAAGAATGATTTCTTCTAATGGTTTGATTATTATAGAAATGGTTTCAAGTGAAACGGTTGATAGAGGAACGGTGTTATTTATTCTTAAAGGGGGGATATGTTTGAATTGTATTTGTCATGATATTTTTTGGGGGGGAAGTATATGGTAAATCGTTTGTATGTTTTTTAGGGGGAGGTGTCAGGTTATCTCCCCCCCCTAAATATTTTATGTATTATCGTATAGAATTAACTGTCACGGCATAAATATATAGAAGAAAAGATTATTTTATTACTTCACCTACATACATATTATATGCCTTCTGGCCGTTGTTACTGGGGTTCATCTTTTTTGCTTCCTCACCGGTAACTGTCTGTTTCATCAGTTTCTTACAGTTTACTATCAACCACGGCTCACTACTACCTTGCTTGTAGAACGAAATTTTATAATTGTCGCTTTGATCCATTAGCATATTGCCCATTGATTTGGATTGGTCAATTATGCAGAATGCTACTTCTTTGCCGAATAACTGACCGAAACCTCCCCAACATTCTTTACCAATTTCGAATTGTTCATCGTTTCCGGCAGTAATTGTCATACGTGAAGATGCCTTGATTTGGTCATCTATGCTTTGTTCTTTGCTAGGAGTTACATTATTGGCTACTTTTATTTCGGTATTACCCTCAGAACCACCGATGATAGCCGGTTGGGCAGGGGGAGTTACCGGAGTGGCGGTAATGATTGTGGTTGTATTTGATATCGGAGTGGCTGTTACACCCGAAGTAGGAGCAACTGCAATTTGTGAGTTGTTCAAGACTTTGTTGCCCAATGTATCTTGGATGGATTTGAACAGTGTGTCTTTCAAGTCAATTGTTTCTCTTCTGAATTTGCCGCAGATGGGAGCCAGTTTGGTTTTCGATTTGTTTAAAGCCATATCGTCTACAATCCATTCCTCTGCGCTGTATTTTTCTCCTCCGTCACGAGCTTCATCATACCAATAGCGGATACGGGTCATTTCGATATCACATTTTCCGTTTCCGCAGGTGATAAACATCTGATAATAAATTCTGGTTCTGTCCAATGACAATGCAGAGGATGAGAATACCAGATATTCTTCGCCACCTGCTGCAATGGTTCCTTCATCTTCATTGGTGTAAAGAACACGTGCATTGAACTTGCCTTCGGGCTTGAAACGTTCTGTAGCCCATTTCAGCATTGTCTCATATAGCTGGTCTTTCGTTAAAGACGGTGCCTGTATTTCTGTTTTGAAAGAAACTTTACCGTCATCCAAAGTTATTGCTCCCGCCAGATATTTGGGATCTGTCTGTGCCATAGCGATGAATGGCAGGCATAAGAGCATTAAAAAAAGAATTTTCTTCATAGTAATATATCTTATTTTATATTTTAATCTAAGCAAAGATAGGAATAAAAAAAAAGAGAAGCTATAAAGCCTCTCTTTTTTTACTTTTATTATTATTGCGTGAATTTTACTTTACAGGTATCTTTTCAATGCGTTTTTGGTGACGTCCGCCTTCAAAGCCGCTGTTAAAGAATTCATCTAATATTTTTTCAGCCATTTCATGGTCTATGAATCGTCCTGGCATTACCAGAACATTGGCATCATTGTGTTGACGTGACAAATGGGCTATCTCGGGAATCCAGCATAGTGCCGCACGGATACCCTGATGTTTGTTCAATGTCATGCTGATCCCTTCACCGCTTCCGCAAATAGCTACTCCAGGTCCGCATTCTCCGGCTTCTATAGCCAGTGCAAGCGGATGGGCGTAATCTGCATAGTCACAGCTTTCTGTACTGTATGTACCGAAATCTTTGCATGGATAACCTTTTTCAGTCAACCATGTTTTTACAAACTCTTTCAGTTCAAATCCTGCATGATCGGATGCCAGTCCTACTTTTTTCATGCCAGCATTTCTTTTACTTGGTTATACACGTTCTGTGCGGTAAAGCCCAGCTTTTCATCCAATACTTTGTAAGGAGCGGAGAATCCGAATGATTCCAGACCGAATACTTTACCGTTGGCACCTACCAAACCTTCAAGGTTTACAGGAAGACCGGCAGTCAGACCGAATACTTTAGCCTCTGTGGGAATGACACTGTTTTGGTATTCCTTGCTTTGGCTGCGGAACAATCCCTCAGAAGGAGCGGATACGATACGTATTTTTATGCCATCCTTGCGGAGAAGTTCTGCACCTGCTTCCAAAGTGGAAACTTCGGAACCTGAAGCGACTAGGATTATATCCGGATTTTCGTCGGAACCTGCAACAATATAAGCGCCTTTTGCAGCCTGTGAGTAGTCGTTTCCTGCAGGCAGATTCGCGATATTCTGGCGGGAGAAGATTAGTGCGGTGGGGGTGCTGGTATTTTCCATGGCCAATTTCCACGCTACAGTGGTCTCTTCCGCATCTGCCGGACGGAGTACCAACATAGAATTGTGCCCTTTGTGGTTTTTCAGTTTTTCCATCAGGCGGATTTGTGCTTCTTGTTCTACCGGTTCGTGAGTAGGACCGTCTTCACCTACACGGAATGCGTCGTGTGTCCAGATGAACTTGACGGGAAGTTCCATCAAGGCAGCCATACGTACGGCGGGTTTCATATAGTCTGAGAATACGAAGAAAGTAGCACATGCAGCAATCACGCCTCCGTGAAGTGCCATACCTAGGCAGCAGCAAGCCATGGTTAATTCGGAAACACCTGCTTGCAGAAACGCGCCGGTGAAGTCATCTTTAGTGAATGCATGTGTTTTCTTCAAGAAACCGTCGGTCTTGTCTGAGTTTGACAGGTCGGCCGAAGAAACAATCATGTTTTCTACTTCTGTAGCTAGTACACCGAGAACTTTGGCAGAAGCACTGCGTGTAGCATCTCCGGCTTTTTGTTCAATAGCATTCCAATTTACTTTCGGAGCTTTGCCTGAGAACCACAGTTCCAATTTAGCTGCCAGTTCGGGATTAGCTTTAGTCCATTCAGCTTTAGCTGCATATTTTTCTGCAACAATTTTTTTCAGTTCTTCTGCACGTTTGGCATACAACTCTTTTACTTCAGGGAAGATTTGGAAAGGATTGGTTGGATCGCCACCTAAGTTTTTGATTGTATTGATGTAAGCATCACCTCCCAAAGGGGCACCGTGGGTGGCACAGTTACGTTCATAACTGGAATCATCCGCTTTGCGTGCACCTTTACCCATAATGGTCTTACCGATAATTAATGTGGGCTGACCGGTTACGGCTTTCGCTTCTGTCAGAGCTGTGCGGATTGCATCGGGATCATTACCATTGATAATAATTACTTTCCAGTGCCATGCTTCGTATTTCTTGGCAACATCTTCGCTGGTAACAGCATCGGTAGCGGTAGACAGCTGGATGTCGTTTGAATCATAAAACATGATCAGATTGTCCAGTCCCAAATGACCTGCCAAACGTCCTGCACCCTGAGAAATTTCTTCTTGAATGCCACCATCGGATATATAGGCATAGATAGTCTGGTCCATGACATTACCCAGACGGGCTTTCAGAAATTTGGCAGCGATAGCAGCACCTACTGCAAAAGTGTGTCCTTGTCCTAACGGACCGGAAGTATTTTCAATACCGCGCATGATGTCCACTTCAGGGTGTCCCGGAGTCGGACTTCCCCATTGACGGAACTGTGCCAGTTCTTCCATGGTGAACTTGCCGGTCAGTGCCAAAGTGGAATATAACATCGGTGACATGTGGCCTGGATCAAGGAAGAAACGGTCACGTCCTTCCCAACGCGGATTTTCAGGATCGTAAACTAAAAACTCAGAGAAAAGTACATTCACAAAATCAGCGCCACCCATAGCTCCACCCGGATGTCCTGAATTAGCTTTCTCTACCATCGAAGCAGCCAGAATACGGATGTTGTCCGCTGCACGGTTCATAAGTTTCTTTTCGTTCATATTAAAATAATATTATAATTTGAATGCTATTAGTGAGTCGGTTTATCCTTGCTATTTTATTTAATATCTGCAAAGATAACTCTTTATGTGTAAACCACAACATGTAAAGAGGCTCTTTTTTAAACCTGTTTGACTCACTTCTTAAATTGGGTCGCTGCTTCTTCAACAGGCAGTCCTGCCTTATAGTTTTCGATGTATGTGTTGAATCCGGCTACATCTTCGGCTGTTGGCGATATTTCAATACCGGCATCACCGGCGAATACTTTGTCTTCCAGAAAATCTGCCAGGGATTGTTTCTTTTCATTGTTGACAAGGTAAGAACCTAGCAGGGCGATTCCCCATGCGCCACCTTCACCGGCAGTTTCCATTACGGAAATAGGGGAGTTTATAGCTGCTGCAAGTATTCTCTGGCCTACACCTTTCGTCTTGAATAATCCGCCGTGTCCTGTGATTCTGTCTACTTTGATTTTCTCTTCATTGAAAAGAATGTCATTACCTATCTTAAGAACTCCGACTGAAGCGTATAAATGGGTACGCATGAAGTTGGCGAGGCTGAATTTGTCATTTGCAGAACGTACAAACAATGGCCTTCCGTCGGCAAGTCCTGTCACGGGTTCACCTGAAATATAATTATATGAAATAAGACCACCGCAATCTGCATCACCTGCGAGCGCATGATTGTAAAGTTTTCCATATAATTCATTCATATCTACAGGTATACCCAGCAGTTCTTGGTATTCTTTAAACAGATTGATCCAGGCATTGAGGTCGGAGGTGCAGTTGTTGCAATGTACCATAGCTACAAGGCTTCCGTCGGGAGTGGTGACCATGTCAATCATTTCGTATGGCTTGGACAACTCTTTTTCCAACACAATCATGGAAAATGAGGAAGTGCCTGCTGATACATTCCCGGTACGTTGCTTGACAGCGTTGGTTGCTACCATGCCAGTTCCGGCATCTCCTTCCGGAGGACAGACAGGTATACCTGCTTTTAAATGGCCCGACACGTCCAGCCTCTTGGCACCTTCTAGTGTAAGGAACCCTGCATTCTCGCCGGCGGGTAAGACTTTGGGCAGGATATCTGTCAGTTTCCAGGGGTATCCTTTAGGAGCTACCAACTTGTCGAACTTGGCTATCATTCCGGCAGAATAATTCTTGGTAGCCGGGTCTATGGGAAGCATTCCTGATGCATCACCTATGCCCAGAACTTTTTGACCTGTAATTTGCCAATGAATGAAACCTGCAAGGGTGGTCAGATAGTCAATGTCACTTACGTGCTCTTCATTGTCTAAAATAGCTTGGTATAAATGAGAAATGCTCCATCTCAGAGGAATATTATATACGAATAATTCAGATAAAGCGGCTGCTGCCGGACCGGTATTGGTGTTTCTCCATGTACGGAAAGGTACAAGGATTTCTTCTTCTTTATTGAATGCCATATAACCATGCATCATGGCACTGACACCGATTGCTGCCAAGGTTTCTATTTCTGTGTCATATAGCTTTTTTACGTTGGAACGGAGATCTGCATAGCAGTCTTGCAGGCCATGCCAGATAGCTTCCACACTGTAAGTCCACAGTCCGTCTACCAATTGATTTTCCCAGCTATGGCTTCCTTGGGCAATGGGCTTGTTTTCCTGGTCAATCAAAACAGCTTTGATTCGCGTTGATCCGAATTCTATGCCTAGAATAGCTTTTCCTGCTTCGATGGTTGATTTTGCATCTGATTTCATATTAAAACCTATAATTTAAGGTACAACAATAATGATGATAAAATAAGGTGGGATGTGCCAAGAATCTTATTAGCCTTGACACATCCCCTCTTCATGGATGAATTAGCAAAGTGCTTTGTTCAGCATATAGTAGACTTCGTTCATGCGAAGCTCTTTCTTGAAGTTGCTGATGGTAGTATCTTTGTCAATACGGATCATTTCGATACCTGCAATTTCAGCATAGTCTTCCCAATATTCTGCTGTCAGATCATAAGAGAAGCAAGAATGATGTGTTCCACCTGCCAGGATCCATGCGCCTGCACCTACTTCGAAATTAGGCATCGGAATCCACAGGGCGGAAGCAACCGGTAATTTGGGCAACGGTTTCGGTTCGATGCATTCTACGTCGTTCACGATCAGACGGAAACGGTTACCCAAGTCTACTACAGTGGCGGTACAACCTGAACCTACTTTTGAAGTGAATACAAGACGGGCTGTCTGGCTCTTGCGAATACCTATACCTAGGAAGTGTACTTCCAGACGTGGTTTGGAAGCGGCGATAAGAGGACAAACTTCCAGCATATGTGATTGCAGGATAGCACTGTTTGCACCATCGAAGTTCAATGTGTAATCTTCCAAGAAAGAACAACCTTGGGAAAGTCCTTGGTTCATCACCCATACAGTGCGGTAGAGAGCTGCTGATTTCCAGTCACCTTCCGCACCGAATCCGTAGCCTTCAGCCATCAGACGCTGGGAAGCCAGTCCCGGAATCTGATCGAAGTAGCTGCCGTCTGTTTGGCCCAAATCATCAAAATTAGTAGTGAATCCTTTAGCGCCTTTGGCTTTGAGGATGGCACGAAGAGCTAATTCGGCTTTTGCAGCATTCCATACTTTCTGATAAGCTTCGGTTGATTTATCTTCTAATGAAGCATCGTGGTCGTATTCGTTAAAGTAAGTTGCTACAAGTGCTTCTACATCTGTATCCTTGATATTTTTATGGTATTCCATCAGTTCGCTTGCCGGACAGTAATCTACGTGGTACCCCATACGTTGTTCTGCTTCCACTTTATCACCGTCAGTTACAGCTACATTATTCATCTGATCGCCGAAACGGATGATCAGCATATCCTGAGAGTCTGCCCAACCTGCACAAACGCGCATCCAAACGGCAATCTTGTGCTGGGTGTCTTCGTCTTTCCAGTAACCTACCACTACTTTGCGGCGGATGCGCATACGGGTACAGATATGTCCGAATTCGCGGTCACCATGGGCGGATTGATTCAGATTCATGAAGTCCATATCCATGGTATCCCAAGGAATTTCCTTATTGAATTGAGTGTGTAGATGTAACAGTGGTTTCTTTAACTGCTGCAGACCGTGAATCCACATTTTAGCAGGGGAGAAAGTGTGCATCCAAGTGATGACACCGATACATTTTTCATCGTTGTTGGCTGCTTTGAACACTGCTTCCACTTCTTTAGAAGAATTGGCTGTTCCTTTATATACTACTTTTACAGGAAGTTTCCCTGATTCGTTCAATCCGTTTACCATTTCATTGGAGTGAGCGTCTACTGCTACAACTGCATCACCTCCGTACAGAAGCTGTGCTCCTGTTACAAACCATACTTCATACTGATCAAATGCTTTTTCCATAATGTTATATTTTAAAAGGGTTATTAATTTCTTTGTTTCTTATTTCTGTCCATAATAGGCATTGGGACCGTGTTTGCGGCTGAAATGCTTTTCTATTAATAAAGAATTCATCGTTAAATGAGGGTTGGCGGCAAAAGCGATACTTGCCATTTTGGCTACCTGTTCCATGACTACTGCATTATGCACAGCATCATTGGCATCTTTTCCCCATGCAAAAGGACCATGATTTTTTACTAGTACTCCCGGAGTATGTACAGGGTTCAGTTTCTTGAAACGTTTCACAATCACATTGCCTGTTTCCTGTTCGTAGGCACCTTTTACTTCCTCTTCTGTCATATCTGCGGTACAAGGAATGGCGTCATGGAAATAATCGGCATGAGTCGTTCCGATATTGGGAATATCCATTCCGGCTTGTGCCCAGGCGGTGGCATAGGTGGAGTGGGTATGTACCACTCCACCTATTTCGGGGAATGCTTTATATAGAACTACATGGGTGGGAGTATCTGAAGACGGACGAAGAGAACCTTCTACCACGTTGCCGTCCAGATTTACTACAACCATGTCTTCAGCTTTCATATCATCGTATGATACACCACTGGGTTTGATTACTACCAAGCCTGTTTCACGATCAATGGCAGAAACATTTCCCCATGTAAAAATAACTAGTCCGTGTTTCACCAAATCCAGATTGGCACGGAATACTTTTTCTTTTAATTTTTCTAACATAATGAATAATTGGGTAATGTGGCAATATGCTAATTTGTCAATTGGCAAATTATTGCATCGGCACATTATTTTAAAGTTTAAATTTCGGATCCTTTCTGTAGGCCTTATCATTAAATTTATAAAGATAAGCACCTCGTCGGGAACCTGATTTGTCTATCAAATCTGTTTTTTCAATGAAATCCATTTCGGCTACCCGCTTGCGGAAATTCCGCTTGTCCATCGGTTCGCCATAGATTGCTTCATATAGATTTTGCAACTGTGTCAGAGTAAACAATTCGGGCAGCAGGTTAAAACCAATTGGATTGTATGATGCTTTGTGCTTCATTAGTTCACGTGCTTTGGAAATCATGATCGGATGATCGAAAATGAGCTGTGGCAGTTCGTCTATTTTTGTCCAATGGGCATTGTGCTGCTGCACTAGTTCCCTGTCATATTCATTTACATTGACTAAAGCATAATAGGCTACTGATATAACTCGTTCTCCTGGATCGCGCTCTAAGTCGCCAAATGTGCCTACTTGTTCCATATATACATTTTCCAATCCGGTCAGTTCTGCCAATACCCGTTTGGCGGCAGCGTCTACACTTTCGTCTTCTTGTACGAATCCTCCCATCAAAGACCATTTTCCCATAGCTGGTTCAAAATTTCGTTTTAGTAGAAGCAGTTTTAATTCTCCTTCGTCAAAACCGAAAATGATACAGTCTACAGATACATAGAATTTAGGATTTATGTTATAATAGGTGGTCATGGTTTAGTGTCGGTTTAAAATTAACAGGCTGTATTCTTCAAGATAATTCAAAGCATACAGCCTTTAATTTATGGTTTACCAGAAATAAGCATAGAATAGTGCGCAAAGCAGAACTACACCTAAAGAGGTTATAACATCCCATTTGTTCCAACTCTTTCTGATAAGTTCCTTGTAACTGCCGGTAAAGGTGATGGCTTCCACTTGTTTGGCGGTTGGAGCCGGAGTGAAGCATGATACAACAACCATTAACAACAAAAGGAATACAAGTAACCATATTTCAAAAATAAGCCAGTTTGTCTGCCAAAACCAAGTTGTATTTTCCCAAAACCAGCCGGTCATCACATCTTTTCCGGTGTTGGTGAGGATATTAGTCAGCAAACGGATCATACCAATTAGGAAACCGACAATCATGGCAGTTTCACCGGCTTTCGGAGTGATTTTCTTGGAGAATATACCAAGTGCAAATACGGCTACCATTGCAGGTGCAAGGAGAGACTGTATACCTTGCAGATAGTCGTAAAGGCTGCCGAGACTCATCATTACAGGAATCCATGCCATGCCGAGGATAACTACAACTACGGTAGCGATACGTCCTACCATAACATAAGTAGCTTCACTTTTGTTCTTAAACATGGGTTTGTAAAAGTCTTCTGTAAAAAGTGTGGCACATGAATTAAAGAAAGCAGCCAGTGAAGCAACCAATGCACAGATGAATCCAATAGTTACAATACCTTTTACACCGGCAGGCAGAACATCCTTTACCATTACAGCAAAAGCTGCATCTGTATTTGACATATCAAATTCACCTTTTGCAGCCAAGGCGGCAGCTACCATCCCCGGAATAAGAAACATGAAGACAGGCAGGATTTTAAAATAACCGGCTGCAATAGTACCTCTACGGGCACGCTTCATTACTACATCATTATCTTCGCCTTTACGTTGTCCAAGTACACGCTGTACGATATGCTGGTCGGTACACCAATACCAGAAACCGATGATAGAAGCTCCGATAAATACCCAGAATCCAGGATAATCTTGATACATCGGGTCTGCTTCAGTCCAGTGAAACATATGGTTGGCACCATAAGCGTGTCCGTCTGCTCCTATATTCATGGCGCTACGCGCATGATCCATCATTTCTGTCCATCCTGTAGCAATATTACCGTCTCCCAAGGCTGACAGTCCCAGGAAAAGAACCAAGAAAGAACCAATGATTAAAATAGGGGTTTGAATAGCTGAGAGGGTCATTACTCCTTTCATTCCACTCAGTACGGTGAAGATGCCGGTCAGGACAATAAGTCCGATTGCCCCATACCAAAAAGGAAGTCCAAGTAAAAATTCCAAAAAGATACCTCCGGTATAGGCGGTTACACTAACTTTAGTAAGAATGTAGGCTATCAATGTGATGATAGAAAGCCATGAACCGGTACGTGGGGTATAACGGTATTTAAGGAAATCGGGCATGGTAATGATTTTGCCCATTTTATTGTTTAATAGTTGGTAGAATGGAACAAAAAGCCATCCTAGAAGAAGAATCATCCAACCTTGCATTTCCCAGTGTGCCATACCTACTCCGGATTTGGCACCGGTTCCTGCCAAACCTACCAGATGTTCCGAACCGATATTGGCTGCAAAGATAGCAGCACCAATGATGTACCATGGCTCACCTTTACCAAATAGATAATCTTCACTGCTTGCTCCTTGTTGCGAGCGTTTGTCTTTTTGTACAGAGCGCCATACCGCCCATATCACAGCTACAATGCCGACTGCCAGTATTGTCCAGTCCAGCCAGATGAATTCATGTGAATTCCAATTCATGATATTAAATATTTAAAGTTTAACAATTATTTTTCAACACCGAATTTAAAGATACATTGGCTGTGATAGGTCTGTCCCGGTTCCAGGATTACAGAAGGCCATTGTGATTTGTTGGGGCTGTCGGGATAGTGCTGTGTTTCCAGACAAACAGACGCGCGTTGCGGATAAGTAATTCCCTTTTTCCCTTTTACAGTTCCATCCAAAAAGTTGCCTGTATAGACTTGTATTCCCGGTTCATTAGTATATATTTCCAAAGTGATACCACTAGTGGGGCTGGTCAGTTTGGCAGCCAGTTGGTTGATATCACCTTTCGTGTTAAGTACCCAATTGTGGTCGAACCCGTTGCCGAATTTTATTTGTTCGTTTTCAAAATTAGTCACATCGGGGGCAATAGTTTTAGGAGTATTGAAATCAAATGGAGTTTCTGTTACTGCTATCATTTCTCCAGTGGTCATGAATGTGCTGTCAACGGGAGTGATGCTGTCTGCATTTACATAAAGAATATGGTCGGTGGCTGGATTGGCAGGGTTTCCACTCAAGTTGAAATAAGAGTGGTTAGTCATATTGATAACAGTCTTTTTGTCAGTTGTCGCTTTGTAGTTTATGTCGATGGCATTGTCTCTTGTCAGTGCATAAGTAACAGTAGCGGTTACATTTCCCGGAAAATTGGCATCTCCATCTGGTGACTTCATAGTTAGTGTCATAGTACTGTCGTTTAATTGGTTTGCTTCATAAACTTGGTATTGCCATCCTTTAGGACCTCCATGCAGGCAGTGGCCAAAATTATTTTGGGGCAGTTGAATGGTTTCTCCATCTATTACGATGACTCCTTTATTAATACGGTTGGCATAGCGTCCGATAGAAGCACCGAAGTCGCTGGGAATATTTTGGTAGTCAGCAATGCTGTCAAAACCCAGCACTACGTCTTTTAGATTTCCGTTTTTGTCAGGGACCATGATAGATACAATACGTCCGCCAAAATTGGTTACGCATACTTCCATTCCGGCTGCATTTTTTAGCGTATACAGTTTAACAGGTTTTACGCCATCCACTATTGTTTCATAATTAGTGGGGGCTAATCCGGACTTTGTAAGTGCTTCTTGAGATTGTTTGGGAGCGCAAGCACTTAACAATGTCAGTGCGATACCGGTTCCCAGAAAGGTTTTTTTCATGCTTTTCATGATATAAAAGTACTAATTAGTAATAGAGTATATGATTTTGGGTGTAAAAGTAACACTATTACTAATACATTGGATATGAAAAGAGTATGTTGTGCAACATAAAAGTGTATTTCCTACACTTTTATAGCATAAAGAAGAAAAAAACCGCTTTGGATTCAAAGCGGTTTTTTCATATGTTAGCGAATTTGAGATATTTTTTATACCAGCTTGCGAGAACCGTCACTGATGACTACATCGTAAACTTTTGGACTTCTTCCGAATTTTTCTTTGAATCTTTCTTTGGCAGTGGTGATGAATGTTTCGTATAGTTCATTTTTAACTAGGTTGATTGTACATCCACCGAAACCTCCACCCATTACACGTGAACCGGTAACACCGCAGTCGAAAGCAACATCATTCAAGAAATCAAGTTCCTCACAGCTTACTTCATACAATTTACTCATGCCATAGTGAGTTTCATACATCTTCTGTCCTACGGTTTCGTAATCACCTCTTTCCAAAGCGTCGCAAACATCGAGTACACGTTGGATTTCTTCAATGACGTATTCTGCACGCATATAGTCTTCTTCACTGATCTCGGCTTTTGCTTCCTGCAACATTTCCATTGTACAATCACGTAAAAATTCTACATGAGGATGTTTTTTCTGAATGGCAGATACGGCAGCTTCACAACTTTGACGACGCTTATTGTATGCAGAAGAAGCCAATTCGTGTTTGACTACTGAGTCAACTAATACTAAACGGTAACCTTCCGGTTTGAAAGGGAAATATTGATATTCTAATGAACGACAATCCAAACGGATCAAACTACCTTCTTTTCCAAATACAGATGCAAATTGATCCATAATACCGCAATTTACACCACAATAATTATGTTCTGTTGCCTGACCTACCTTGGCTAATTCAAATTTATCTATTTTGTTGTCGCCGAAAAGTTCGTTGATAGCGAAAGCGTATGTACTTTCCAATGCAGCAGATGAAGACATACCTGCACCCAAAGGTACGTCACCCGCAAAAGCAGTGTCAAAACCTTTCACATCTACACCACGTTTGATCATTTCACGGCAAACGCCGAAAATATATCTTGCCCAACTGGCTTTAGGAGCATCTTCTTCGTTCAAACCGAACTCTACATAGTCTTTTAAATCAATAGAATAAGCACGTACCTTATTGGTACCATTAGGTTTGATTTCAGCAATCATACCTTTATCTACTGCTCCGGGAAATACAAAACCACCGTTATAGTCGGTATGTTCTCCAATAAGGTTAATACGTCCGGGTGATGCATATACTGAACCTGTTGTACCATCAAAATGTTTGATGAAGCGACTTCTTACGTATTCTATATCCATGATATTAATAGTTTAAAGTTAATACTATATGTTTTTATAATTATTCTACAGGAATGTCTTTGTTTACGTTCTTGCATCCTATCAAACCATAGAACAACAGATAAGCAAGCAAAGCGATAATTAACCAATAGCTGGCCATATATCCCACAGCGTCAGAAATGAATTGCTGCAATAATGGGAAAATACCGCCACCGACAACCATCATCATAAAAATACCTGAAGCTTGTGCGGTATATTTGCCTAAACCCTCTACAGCGAGGTTGAAGATACCTCCCCACATAATGGACGTACATAAACCACAAAGTACCAAAAATAGGGCACTGACAGGTACAGAGGCCATTTCGAATCCATTTTCTACACTATATCCCGGCATAGAGACAGTGATTTCTTTTGGAGTGAAGATTGCGATTAATATAAAACAGATAGCTGTTGCGGAAACAACAATCAATTGTGTGCGTGTAGCTACTTTACCGCTGATGACACTACTTGCAGAACGTCCCACTAACATGAGCAACCAATAGATGGCAGCAATAGCACCACCGATAGCGGCACCGTTGGCAAGCAGGCCCGCACCTTTTTCCGTTGGGTCGGCAAGGTAGAAATTTAATGTGCCTGGAATACCGATTTCAATGCCTACATATACAAAGATACCGATTACACCTAATACAGTATGGCGAAAATTCCAAGGACTATGAGAGAATTTCTCTTTTTCATGACCTGCTTTTCTTAGATGGGGCTCTGGAATAGCGATGAATGAAAGAGCGATAAACGCTGATACGAATACACCCATTGCGATGAAAAGCAGAGGAGCTACATCTGACATAGCTGTTTGAGGGGTGACAGAACCAATCAAGGCACCTACGAAAAGCGGAGTCAAAGTACCCGACAATGAGTTTAGAGCACCACCGGCTTGGATTAATTGGTTACCTTTGTTACCACCACCACCTAAAAGATTTAGCATCGGGTTAACTACTGTGTTCAGCATACATACACAAAAACCACAGACGAAGGCACCAAGCAGGTAGATAATAAAATTCATTTTAATGGCATATTCTCCTAAATTGAATACGTCTATATCTGCACCGAACAAACTGGAAATATATTGGATAAACAAACCGATGAAACCTACTGCCATGGCAATGAGGGCTGTTTTTTTATATCCGATTTTTACAAGCATATTACCTGAAGGAATCCCCATAAACAGATATGCAAGGAAATTCATCATATTTCCCATCATACCCAAGGTATTGGCACCTGCATATTGGTTTTTCCATATTGTGCCGAAAGGCGCAGCAAGATTAGTAACGAAGGAAATCATCGCGAAAAGGAAGAACATTGTAATGATAGCGATGATATTACCGTTCTGTTTTTGTTGATTCATGGTCTTGAAAAAATTATAAGTTTATAAATTAGGTTATTTCATAAAATTATTTTTCTACACCGAATTTGTAGATGGTTACTTGACTGTAAGTTTCCCCCGGATGTAGAACACAAGAAGGGAAATGGCCTTTATTGGGTGTATCAGGAAAATGTTGTGCTTCAAAACAGATGGCACTTCTTGCTGGGAAAGTTGCTCCATGAGCACCTTCGAAACCATTATGCCAGTTTGAAGTATAAACTTGTACGCCGGGCTCTGTAGTGTATACTTCCATGCTACGACCGCTTTCGGGCTCCACACATTTTGCTGCAAAACTCAGTGTGCCTGCTTCACGTTTGTTTAATACATAGCAGTGGTCATAGCCGGCACCGAATTTTAGCTGTTCGAATGGGTCATTGATTCTACTGTCTACTCTTTGAGGAGTACGAAAATCCATAGGAGTACCTTCTACTTTGGCAATTTCGCCTGTAGGGATTGATACATTATCTATCGGAGTATAAAAATCAGCATTAATGGTTACGATGTTGTTATCAACGGTTGCCGTAGGATTGGCAATGCCTGATAGGCTGAAAAAACCATGGTGAGTGAGGTTTACCAATGTTGTTTTGTCTGTTGTAGCGTGGTAAGTAATGATGAATTCATTTTGATTACTTAAAGTGTACGTTACGTGAATATCCAAATTTCCCGGAAATCCTTCTTCGCCATCAGCAGATAAATAATGCAATTTCAAACTTTGTGGAGTTTCCTGTTCTGCATCCCAAATGCGGGTATGAAATCCGGTAGGACCGCCATGCAGCGAGTTGGGACCATTGTTGATAGTCAGTGAATATTCTTTCCCTTCTAAAATGAATTTGCCTCCTGCTATACGGTTTCCGTAACGACCGATAAGAGTACTGAGGAAAGGTTCGTGGCTATTGATTACATGGGTTATACTATCATGTCCTTGAATGACATTGGCATATTTACCGTTTTTGTCCGGAACCATAATAGCTAATACTGCTCCACCATAGTTGGTAACAGCTATTTCAGCTCCGTTTTCATTTTTCAGAATGAAGAGGTCTGTTTGTTTCCCGTTCACTGTTGTCTGAAAATCGGCCCGTTTCAGGCCACATAAATTCTCATCGGAAGTAGATGTGTTTATCATGTTATTGAAAATCTTTTTATTGTATGTATAAAACTAATGCAAATAAAAAGATTTTCTTCGGTATTCCCAAACTTTTTCTATAAAAGTGAACGGACTAAACGTGAAATTTTAATAAATCCGCAACGATAAAGCTGCTTCCTCCAACAAAAATAAAGTCATTTTTGTTAGCTTTTTCTTTAGCGGCTGCTACAGCGGTTTCTACATCAGGATAAGCATCTCCGTGCAGCCTGGATTGCATCGCTAAGCTTTGTAATTCTTTTTCGGATAAAGCGCGTTTTACACTGGCTTTGGTAAAATAATATGTGGCATTTTTAGGAAGCATGGACAATACTCCACTGATATCCTTGTCGTTTACCATACCTATTACAATGTGTAATCGTTCATATTTCTGATGTTTTAATTGTTCTATGATATACGAAATTCCTCCTACATTATGTCCTGTATCACATATTAAAGTCGGTTCACTTTCTAATTTTTGCCATCTTCCCATCAGGCCGGTGAGTTCACATACTTGTGAGAACCCTTTACGTATATTACTTTCGGTAAGCTGATAACCTGCTTGTTTTAATAGGCGGATGGCAGATAAAAGCGTATTGGTGTTTTTAAGTTGGCAAAGTCCTTCCAGCTCGCCTTCCAGATTGAGGTAGTCGGTTGTTTGATATATTCGTTTACCTTTTTCATTTATACTGGAGGAGTGTAATAACTGTTCTTCTTCTGCAAAGTAGATAGGAGCGTTTACTTCTTTAGCACGAGTTGTAAATATAGGTTTGGTTTCAGGTGTGGTTTCACCAATAACTACCGGAGTCTTTTCTTTGATGATTCCGGCCTTCTCTGTGGCTATTTTGGCTAATGTATTACCTAAAAATTGTATATGGTCGAAACTGATATTAGTTATGACACATAGATCCGGACGGATGATATTTGTACAATCTATTCGTCCTCCCAGGCCGACTTCTATAATGGCTACATCTATTTGGCTCTGGGAAAAATAGTGGAAAGCCATTGCGGTAGTCAGTTCAAAGAAAGAAGGATGCAGAGGTTCAAAAAAGACACGGTGTTTTTCTACAAAGTCTATGACATATTCTTTGGATACAGGAATTCCGTTGACACGTATTCGTTCACGAAAATCTATCAGATGTGGAGAAGTGTAAAGTCCTGTCTTGTATCCGGCTGATTGTAAAATGGCGGCTAAAGTATGTGAACAAGAGCCTTTTCCATTGGTCCCGGCTATATGAATGGTTCGGAATTGGCGATGAGGATGGTTGAAATACTCGTCTAAAAGATAAGTATTCTCTAATCCTGCTTTGTATGCATCTTTTCCTATATGTTGGAATAATGGGGCACTATTATATAAATAATCCAATGTTTCTTCGTAATTCATGGCAAATGTTTTTATTTACCGCAAAGTGTCACAAAAGAATGCCAGGCAGATATAAAACCTAGTATTCTTTCTGTGACACTTTGTAGTATAAAAATTAATCGAAGAAGTTTTTGAACTTCTTGAATATTTTTTCTTTAATGCTTGTATTCGGTTTGAAGTTATCCGATTCTTGCATTTTCTCTAGTGCTTGTTTTTCATCTTTATTCAATGTTTCTGGAATATATACGCTTACATTGACTAATAAATCACCTGTACCGTTACTGTAACCATAACTATTGACGTTGGGCAATCCTTTACCTCTTAGGCGTAAGACCTTACCTGGTTGGGTGCCTGGTTCAATTTTTACTTTTACTTTGCTATCAATAGTTGGTATTTCTACAGTGCCTCCTAAAGCAGCAGTCGGAACGCTTAGTAACAGATTGTAAATCAAATCATTTTCATCGCGTATTAGGTCTGGATGGGATTCTTCTTCTATGACAACAAGTAAATCACCGGGAACACCGTTATGTTTGCCCGCATTTCCTTTTCCATTGACAGAAAGTTGCATTCCTTCAGCCACACCGGCAGGAATTTTCACTTCCACGACTTCTTCTCCGTATACAATACCTTCTCCTGCACAAGCTTTACATTTGTTCTTAATGATTTTCCCTTCTCCGTTACATTGTGGACATACGCTTTGTGATTGTACCATTCCAAAAATGCTTTGTTGGGTGCGGGTGATACTTCCTGTTCCATGACAAGTGGGACACGTTTCCGTTCCTCCTTCTCCTTCGGCTCCTGAACCATGGCAATGGTCACATGTTACGTACTTTTTCAGTTTGAATTTCTTTTCTACTCCCGTAGAAATTTCTTTTAAGTTCAGTTTTACTTTTACACGGAGGTCTGAACCACGGAACTTGCGTTGTGCGGAACGTCCGCCACCGCCGAAACCTCCAAAGCCTCCGAAACCTCCTCCATGTCCACCGAAGATGTCACCGAACATAGAGAAAATGTCATCCATGGACATACCTTGTCCGAATCCTTCAAAACCGCCACCGGCGGCTCCACTCATTCCTGCATGTCCAAATTGATCGTAACGGGCGCGTTTATCCGGGTTGCTCAACACATCATAAGCTTCGGCTGCTTCCTTGAATTTTTCTTCCGCTTCTTTATCCCCCGGATTCTTGTCCGGATGATATTGTATTGCTTTTTTGCGGTATGCTTTTTTTATAACATCAAGGGTGGCTGTTTTGTCCACCTCCAGAACTTCGTAATAGTCTCTTTTTGCCATGTCGTTTTATGATACTGTTTTATTGAGCCACAACTACTTTGGCGTGGCGTATTACTTTGTCATTCAGCTTATAACCGGTTTGTACACAGTCCAATATTTTCCCTTTCTTCTCTTCAGAAGGAGCTGGAACTAATGCAATTGCTTCGTGATAATCGGTATCAAAGTTCTCACCGTCAGTCTCTATTTTCTGAAGTCCTTCCTGGTTCAATACTTTCAGGAATTTGTTGTAGATCAACTCAATTCCTTCACGCATTGCTTTTACATCATCCGAAGTTTCTGAAGTTTTTACAGCACGCTCCAAGTCGTCCAAAATAGGGAGAATGGCAGTAATGGCCTTTTCTCCACCATTCTTAATCAATTCGGCCTTCTCTTTCATGGTGCGTTTACGGTAATTGTCAAATTCGGCTGAAAGACGCAGGTATTTGTCATGCTGCTCTTCTATTGTTTTCTGAGCTTCCGCCAATTCCTTATTCACCTTCTCTTCAGCGTTCAGTTCTTCTGTTGCTTCTTTCTGAGTTTCTTCATCAATGGCAGCTTCTGCCACTTCCTGATTTTTCAAAACTTCCTCGTCTTGAGGTTGGTTCTTCTCTGTTGGGTTCATATTCTTATTAAACTTTTTGTTTTTCTTATTTTTACTCATAACAGTCAGGTCTTTTAGGTTAATTTACTGCTAACAAATTTCGTGCCTAGTTGTTTCCTTAGAGTGATAATTTTGCAAAAGTACGGAATTTCTGCCACACTGGCATACTTTTCTGAATTAAAATACCTACCTTTGCAATTTCAAAATAGAATAATTATATAAATAAGTATATTAGGATGATTACAGTTTCGAACTTGGCCATTCAATTTGGTAAAAGAGTGTTGTATAATGACGTAAATATGAAGTTCACCAATGGTAATATTTACGGGGTTATCGGTGCGAACGGCGCCGGAAAATCTACTTTCTTGAAAGCAATTTCAGGTGAGCTGGAACCGACTAAGGGTTCAGTGGTATTAGGACCGGGCGAACGTCTGTCTGTATTGAGCCAGGATCACTTTAAGTGGGATGAATATACAGTCATGGATACGGTTATGATGGGACATACTGTGTTGTGGAACATTATGAAACAGCGTGAAGAACTGTATGCGAAAACTGATTTTACAGATGAAGATGGCTTGAAAGTTTCTGAACTGGAAGAGAAGTTTGCCGAACTGGATGGTTGGAATGCCGAGAGTGATGCAGCTTCTTTGTTGAGTGGGTTGGGCATAAAGGAAGACAAGCATTATATGTTGATGGGGGAACTGAGCGGTAAGGAAAAGGTGCGTGTCATGTTGGCACAGGCACTTTACGGTAATCCTGATAACTTGTTGTTGGATGAACCTACCAATGATTTGGATATGGATACGGTGACTTGGCTGGAGGAATATCTTTCTAATTTCGAACACACGGTGTTGGTGGTAAGTCATGACCGTCACTTTTTGGATTCTGTTTGTACTCATACTGTAGATATTGATTTCGGTAAAGTGAATATGTTTGCCGGTAACTATAGCTTCTGGTATGAATCAAGTCAGTTGGCACTTCGCCAGCAGCAGAACCAGAAGGCTAAAGCTGAAGAGAAGAAGAAAGAGTTGGAAGAATTTATCCGTCGTTTTAGTGCCAATGTGGCTAAGAGCAAGCAGACAACCAGCCGAAAGAAGATGTTGGAGAAACTGAATGTAGATGAAATTAAGCCGTCGTCCCGTAAATATCCCGGTATCATCTTTACTCCGGATCGTGAACCGGGTAATCAGATTTTGGAAGTATCCGGCTTGCGTGCGGAAACTGAAGACGGTATGGTATTGTTCAATGATGTGAATTTTAATGTAGAAAAAGGAGATAAGATTGTCTTTTTGAGCCGTGATCCGCGTGCCATGACTGCTTTTTTTGAAATAATCAATGGAAATCGTACTCCGCAGGCTGGTAAATTCGCGTGGGGCGTTACTATTACTACGGCTTATTTGCCTTTGGATAATACGGATTTCTTTGAAAGTGATTTGAATTTGGTAGATTGGCTGAGCCAGTTTGGCGAAGGTAACGAAGTCTATATGAAAGGTTTCTTGGGGCGTATGTTGTTTTCCGGAGAGGAAGTATTGAAGAAAGTGAATGTGCTTTCCGGAGGTGAGAAGATGCGTTGTATGATTGCCCGTATGCAGTTGCGTAATGCGAACTGTCTGATTTTGGATACTCCAACTAACCATTTGGACTTGGAATCAATTCAGGCTTTCAATAATAATCTGAAGACTTATAAGGGAAATGTGCTGTTCTCTTCCCACGACCACGAATTTATTGAAACGGTGGCGAACCGTATTATTGAATTGACCCCGAATGGTATCATTGACAAGATGATGGAATATGATGAATACATCACTTCTGATCATATTAAAGAAATGCGTGCGCGTATGTATGGAGATAATTAAATTATAAATATGAGCTGAAAAAGAAAGAGTCATTGGGAGCCATTGTTCCTGTGGCTCTTTTTTTATGGTTTAGCCGCAATTCTCATTCTGTATGAATCATAATGAGTTCAAAAATCTATGATAATGGACGATAATCCATGTCGTTATATTAGAATTAGGATTATTTTTGTGTCCATTAAAAACATGAAATGATACTTATGAAAAACTTAATTTTGATTTTGATTTTTGCAGCTGTTAGCTTGAATACGATGGCTTCCAATCCTGTACATGTGATTATAACTGCCGGACAGTCTAATACCGATGGACGAACTCCTAATGAAGATTTGCCGGCATATATTAAAGCATTGGCTACGGACACACTGACGTATACCGAAGGTGCCTACCGTTATTGTCAGATAGCTCAGAATGACGGGAAAGGAGAATTTATTCCTTTCTGGCCTCGTGCCAAACGTAGCGGAAAAAATAATATGTGGGCTTTTGATGCAGTGACATATTATTGGTTGGAGCAGTTGTTGCAGGAGAAATTTTATGTGGTGAAATGGGCTGTTGGCGGAACTTCCATTGCACCTGATTATAATGCTTCCAAGGGACGTTTTTGGTCTGCGGCTCCTGAATGGCTGGCACAGGCTAAGCCAACTTCTGATGGAGGAAATTCCTTGTTGCTTTCTTTCATTCAAGAGATAGACATGTGTATAGACAAAACACTTTCCCGGCTGAAGGATGGCTATCAGATAGATGCATTTCTTTGGCATCAGGGGGAAAGTGATTATGCTAAAAGTAAAGATTATTACCGTAACTTGAAGACAATGGTGGCTTATGTGCGTATGCATCTGACAGAAAAAACCGGAAAGGATTATTCTCGTTTGCCTTTTATTTTTGGTACTGTTGCCCGAAGTAATAAATATTTCAGCAGAGAAGTGGAGAATGCGATGAAGCAATTGGCTGCTGAAGATCCTAACATGCACCTGATAGATATGTCAGGCGCAGAATTGCTAAATGACAGACTTCATTTTACGGCTCATTCGGCAGAGTATTTGGGACAACAGGTATATAAGCAGTTGGAACAAATTATTAAAGGAGTTATCGTCAGGACTGATGAATTGAAAGGAAAACGTTTGGGAATTATTGGAGATAGTTATGTGAAGAATCATAAGGAACCTGTTAAGAATACCTGGCATTATAAATTTGCCGAGAAGCATGGTCTGGAATATTTAAATTATGGCAAGAACGGCAGCAGCATTGCTTATAGTAGCCCGCGTTGGGGGGAAGCGATGTATGTAAGATATAAGGAAATGCCGGATGATTTGGATTATGTTATTGTTGTGGGTGGGCACAATGATGGTTTTAAATTGGATTCAATTGGCGGTATTGAGGTATTTAAAGAGAGGCTGGCAATGCTGTGTGAAGGGCTTATTGAAAAGTATCCCACAGCTAAGATTTTTTTCTTTACCCGATGGAACTGTAAAAACTTTGCGGGAAGTGATGCTGAGAAAGTGGTGGATGCTATGATTGAGGTTTGTGGAAATTATAGTATTCCTATTTTTGACAGCGCCCGAAAAGGAGGAATTTATGCAAATAATGATCATTTTAGAAAAATATATTTTCAGAACAGCAAAAATAATACAGATACTGCACATTTGAATGAAAAAGGTCATGAACGTTTCTTGAAAGTGGCTGAGAGTTTTATATTGCAATACTGAATAATGTAAATGTAATGAATTTTTTTGAAATGTGATGACGCAGAAATAATCCATTTACAAATTACTTACTGTTCGGAGGAAAAAGTGAGGTATTCTTTCTCCGCTAGGGAAAGTAATTCTCTTTTGATTTTCTAATAGTCGGTTTGCTTTGTTGTAAATGTCAACTGGAATGTCTTGCTCTCTGGACTTGGCAAAAGAGTGATTGGCAGTAATGATGCGTCGGGATGAAAGTTTCAGTGTCCAGCGTATATCTTCAGCAGCTACATAATGCCGAGTAGGACGCATGACGTGAATGCGCAATATATATCCTTTTGCCAGTGCCTCATTGACTGTTTGCAGATTTCCTGCCTCTAGCCGGATACCAATAGCTCATTTGGACATAGTGTAATCTTGCGCTTGAATGCTTCCCATCCATGATACGAGGTCTTTCGGATTATTTAAAACTGGATTTATTAACTGTTGGCTGTGCAGACGGATGGTAGGTATCATTTCAGATAATTTCCATCAAACGATAAAGGTAAAAGTCCACTTACGTTTTCTAATATATAAATATCAGTCTTACTATAAAGCAGTATCCGCATGGGTTTTCCATATCGTTTTTCAGTTTCTAATAATACTTGCCGACAGGCACCGCAAGGAGGAATAGGTGTGTCAAGAAAATCATTTTCTGTGCGGGCAGCAATGGCAAGTGTTTTTACTGCTTGATCCGGATATTGAGAATTGGCGTAAAACAAAGTGGTACGTTCTGCACAAAGACCAGATGGGTAGGCTGCATTTTCTTGATTGGTTCCGGTAATAACGATATCATTTTCCAACAGTGCGGCGGCTCCAACAGCAAAATGTGAGTAAGGAGCATAGCTTCTTTTCGTTGCTTCACACGCAGCGTCTATCAGTTTGCGGTCCTTCTCTGTTAGTTCGTTATAATGGCAAGCCTCTATGTTTATTTCCAGTTTGATTTGTTTCATGATACGTTCCTCTTTGTTTTCCTGCAAATGTAATGTTTTGTTTTTAATCTCCCAATGTTTCTTTTCTAAAATCTGGTTTTTAATTTATTTACTTTCTTATTGCTTGTCAGAGTTGAATGTGAAAAGAATGATATGGTTACCGATAAAAAAGGAGAAAGTTGCAACTTTTTCTTTTATTTGTGCGTCTAATGAATATATAATTAAAAAAGAGAAAGATTATGTTAGCAACAACAACACCTACTATCGAAGGAAAACGTATAACCAAATATTATGGCATTGTAACAGGTGAAACTATTATCGGCGCTAATCTGTTTCGTGATTTTTTTGCTAGTATTCGTGACATTGTAGGCGGTCGTTCCGGTTCTTATGAAGAAGTACTTCGACAGGCTAAAGATACCGCGTTACGAGAAATGCAGGATCAGGCTGCTTTATTGGGAGCTAATGCTGTAGTTGGGGTGGATTTGGATTATGAAACTGTGGGGGACAGTGGTAGTATGCTGATGGTAACCGCAAGCGGCACAGCTGTCAGAATAGAAGATTGAGGTAAAGCAGATGTGCCTGTTGCAATATTTTTTAGGTTTATTGCAACAGGTACGTTTGCTTTTACTGTATTAGGGTATTCCTAATATCTCTTTGGCCTTGTTTTTACTTGAAATGAAATCTAGTGAGTTGACAATATTATCGTAATTTGTTGTGTCAGCTATATGGTCTTTCAATACTTGTAACATTTTTAACTTGTCATTATCAAAAGTATAAAGTGACATAAGTTTAAGGCATTGTGCGCAACTTAATTTTTTATTTATAATGGCCTTTTCCAGAGTTGAATCTTTGAACACGGAATTTTTTGTTTCATTGTATATCTTTTCAAATTCGTTATCGTCTATTGAACCAACGGTATGGAGGGATATTTTGCTGGAATATAGGTCTCCTACTGAAGTTTCTTTAGCTATTTCATTGTAGGAATCCATGCCTGTTACCTTTCCGTTTCTAAATTCGATAATTAGAAATTTGCAAGACGTTGCAATTCCTCCGCTCTGATATTCCCATTGTTCCAAAGAACCATCGAAACGTCGGAAATCGGGTTTTCCAAGAAGTTGGCCTATTTCTTCTGTTGTCATTCCCTGCTGTACCTTCCATGCTTTCTGCTTGATACTTCCTGTGGTATGACAGCCGACAAGTGTTATACTGATAACAAGCAATAATAATTGTTTAAATTTTCTCATATATTTATGTTTTTGTGTGTTGTTTAGGTTGAATTACCATCGGTCAGTGATTCCCAATATTTTACGTGCATCATCTTGTTTAAATAAAGAATCCAGTGTCTTGATGATTTCTTTTCCATTTTCACGGTCTACAATGCGGTTGGAAACCATTCTTAATACTTTCATTTTTTCATCGTCCCATGTAAATATGGACATGAGTCGGGCAGTTTGTTTACAGGTGAAGTAGTTGTTTACAACTCCTACAGATAATAATTCCATTTGGTCGTCCTTAAATGCTTTGTTTTTTACTTTTTTATAGAGGTTTTCAAAATCATGTGGATTCATAGCTTTGTGTTTTGGTCTGTGCGGGCCAAAATGATCAGGGTGGCTGGGTGGAACTACCGTAATTATTTCATTTGGCGGACACACTGCAACTGGAGGCGGAGTAATGTTGGGCTCAAAAGAATCCATGTTTGTTACCATTCCGTCTACAAAATCGATAATAATTACCGTGTTTGCAGCTGTGGACATATTGGTCTTGGTGTATTCCCATTGTTCCGAGCCGTTGTCGAATCTACGGAAATCGGGTTTTCCAAGTAAATGGCTGACTTCTTCTTGGGACATCCCTCTCTGTACTTTCATAATAGTGCTACTAGTAGTCAAACCGCAACTGATGACTAAAGTACAAATGGTTAACGCTAATAATGTTTGTTTCAATCTTCTCATTTTTTTGTTTTTTTGTTTGTAACAAAGATAAGTTGGGAAAAGGTATATTCTTCTATCTTTTTCCCTATTTATTTTTAGGGATTTCCCTACTGTTTATATGGTAATTCTTCTAAGAACTGAAATTTATTGTTAGGAAGATTGAGTTTGAAATCTTTAAATTCATATTCTGGAAGATTGGTTGTATTTTTCTCTTGTTGGAAATGTGATTGATTATTTTAACTTCATCTATAATTAATGTAAAAACTTTATTTTCACTTTTAACTTCTTGTTCTCGGGTGGTTCTAACCTATAAACTTTTGACGAATAGATGATAAACGAAGATAAAATTAGGGAAGTATGGGCTTCCGACCCGGAACGGGGATTTAAATTGTTGATAGATTTTTTTCAACAGCCCATATATTGGCATATCCGGAGATTGGTTGTATCACATGAGGATGCAGAGGATATTTTGCAGGAAGTCTTTATTCGCGTCTTTCGCCATCTTCCTCAGTTTAGGGAGGAAAGTTCATTGGGAACATGGATTTATCGGATAGCGACCAATGAGTGTCTCCGTTTTCTGAATATGCGTAAAGAACAAGCTGTTTCGGCGGAAGAAGTTCAGGAAGAGTTAATGAATAAGTTGATGGCGTCAGATTATGTGGATTATGAGAACGAAATGGCGGTGAAATTTCAGCAGGCTATTTTGATGCTTCCTGAAAAACAGCGGGTAGTTTTCAATCTTCGTTATTATGATGAACTGGAATATGAAGAAATTAGCAGGATTACGGACACGAAGGTGGATACGTTGAAAGTGAATTATCATTATGCAAAAGAGAAGATAAAAGAGTACATGATAAATAATTAAAGATAGGATGGAAAAGGAGTTTGATTTTAAGAATATTGGGAAGCGGATGCCTTATCGTACCCCTGATGGCTTTTTCGGAAAAATGCAAAAACAAGTATTGGAGCGTACCCAGGCTGAGAGGTTTAATAGGCAGAATAGAATAAAATTGATTATTGGGGCTACTTTAGCTATTGCGGCTGTCATGTTGGGAGTTCTTTTCTTTCCGATATCTCAACCTGTGGCAGAGGAGTTGCCTTCTCATTCACTTATTGTTTCTACGAATTTAGACTCTTCTTATTCAGATACTTTGGATCGTTATATAGAATCTATGTCTGATGAGGAATTAGCAGAATGGGTGGAATTGTCTGAAAATGATATATTTATAAATTGATTAATCACTAAAAACAAAAAAATGATGAGAACAAAATTTTTTTTAATGGTGTTGGCAGCCATTGTTATGGGAAGTCAGGTAACACTTTTTGCCCAAGAAAAGAAAGAAACTAAATCTGAAAGAAGGCAGTTTAATAAAGAACAGATGCTGGAAATACAGTGCAATCAAATTATAAAAGGATTGGCATTGGATGACGCAACGGCTACTAAATTTATTCCGGTGTATAAACAATACATGGAAGAAATGCAGGCTACTCGTCATATGGGAGTTTGTCGAAATGTTGCAAATAGAACGGCCGCCGATAAACAGATCCCCAAACCGGTCCCTACAGATGCTGAAGTGGAGCAGGCTATTAAGGCACGTTTCGCGCAGAGTAGAAAGATACTGGATATTCGTGAGGAATATTATAATGAGTTTCGGAAATTTCTTTCTCCTAAACAAATTCAGAAAATGTATAATATGGAGAAACACAATGGTGATAAATTTCGTAAAGAGATGAAAAAAAGACAAGGAATGAAAAAGCAGCATGATGGAAGAAGACATATGTCACAGGGCGATGTGAAGAAGTAAATATGGGTGAAATGGGGAAAAAATAGTACTTTCATTGTCTTTATGGCTTTATTCTTTTAGTGGCTGCTGTTTATGGTAGCCACTATTTTGTTTTCTCATTGGAAGTATATATTTTTGTGAAGCTAACAGTAGCTATTTAATTAATAAAAATAATATGATGAAAGTAAAGAAATTAAGTGGCAAAGTTCAGGATGCACAACAAATACCGACCTTATTTGATCATGAGAACATAATGTATTATCCTATTAATATAGTGAACTGGAAAGAATATCCTTATCAACCTCAAGTCTCTTTTCGTATAGCCTATACAAATGATGCTATATTAGTTCATTATAAAGTAGTAGAAGATAGTGTTCGTGCCAAATACGGTGAAGATAACGGTAGTGTCTGGACAGATTCCTGTGTGGAATTTTTCTCTATTCCTGCGAGAGATGGCGTTTATTACAATTTGGAATGTAACTGTATCGCTACGATTCTTTTAGCAGCAGGTTCGGAGCGTAGTAATCGAGAAATGGCTCCTCTTGAAATAACAGATCAGGTGAAGCGTTGGGCTAGTTTGGGCAGAGAAACTTTTGAAGAAAAGATAGGAGAATGTACTTGGGAGGTTGCTTTGCAGATTCCGTATAAGGTATTTTTTAAGCATACCATTACCAAGTTGGATGGAATGGTTGTACGAGCTAATTTTTATAAATGTGGAGATGAATTGCAAAAGCCTCATTTCTTATCATGGAGTCCTATAAAAATAGAGAAGCCGGATTTTCATCGTCCGGATTTCTTTGGACTTTTGGAATTCGAATGAAATTCGTAATTAATTTAAAAAGATTGCATACAGCTGGATAAAAATGGTAAGTTTGCAACTATATATAACGGATAAAGTATAGTAGCGATTTTGAAACAGTTTTATATGATGAAACATACGTTGAAATTTATATTAATCGGGTTGCTTTGTTGTCTATGTAATTTTACAGTGCAAGCGCAAACCCGTAACCGGCAGTATGAGGAATATATTCATAAGTATAAAGATCTTGCTGTCGATGAGATGAAACGGTATCGTATTCCTGCCAGCATCACTTTGGCTCAAGGATTATTGGAATCAGGGGCGGGAAAAAGTACGCTGGCTCGTAAATCCAATAATCATTTTGGTATAAAATGTGGTGGTGACTGGACTGGTCGTACTGTACGGCATGATGATGATGCCCGTAATGAATGTTTTCGTGCCTATAAGCACCCTCGTGAGTCATATGAAGATCATTCTAAATTTTTAAAAGGACGTTCACGTTATGCATCTCTTTTTAAATTAAAAATCACCGATTATAAAGGATGGGCACATGGGCTGAAGAAGGCGGGATATGCTACTGACCCTCGCTATGCGTATCGTTTAATTGATATCATTGAATTATATGAATTACATAAGTATGATACCAAGGATGGTATAAAGTGGATGAAGGAATTCCCAAACCCGCATCAGCCTTATTTAGCTAATGATTTACTTTATATTGTGGTACGCCCGGGGGATACATTTAAAAAACTTTCTAAAGAATTTGATATCAGTCAACGTAAGTTGAGGAAATACAATGATCTTTATAAAGGATATGTATTGAAACCAGGTGATATTATTTATTTGGATAAAAAGCATCGTCGTGCGGATAAGGAACACATAGTTCATGTTGTCCGTGAGGGAGAATCTATGTATTCCATTTCCCAAAAGTATGGTATTCGTCTGAAGAATTTATATAAGATGAATAAGATGAAACCGGAAGATTCTTCTCCTAAAGTAGGTGATATATTGCGTTTGCGTTAGTCATTATAGTACGGTAACTGATGTTTAAAAACGTACAGGGTGTCCGATTTCGGACACCCTGTACGTTTTGTTTGTTATTGATTATCAATAAGTTGCTTTCTTGGCACGGATGTTGTTTATTCTTTAGTACAAAAATGACAATAATAAAATTACAATAAGTTATGGACAGAGAAATCCCTAAAGAAGTGCGTGATAAGGAACGCAAAAAGAAGTTCATTAAATATGGTGCAATAGGTGTGGCGGCAGTGGTATGTATAGCTGTATTGATTTCGTTTATGCGAAGTAGCGTCAATAAGAAAGATTTGGTGTTTTCAGAAGTAGACAATGGAACTATTGAAGTAAGTGTCAGTGCTTCCGGTAAGGTTGTCCCGGCTTTTGAAGAGATTATCAATTCACCTATTAATACTCGTATCGTGGAAGTTTACCGTAAGGGAGGAGACAGCGTGGATGTAGGTACGCCGATTTTGAAACTTGATTTGCAGAGTACGGAAACCGAATACAAGAAATTGCTGGATGAAGAACAGATGAAACGTTATCAGTTAGAGCAGTTGAAAGTGAATAATAATACGTATCTGAGCGATTTATCAATGCAAGTGAAAATTTCTGCCATGAAATTGAACCGTATGGAGGTAGAACTTCGCAACGAACGTTATTTGGATAGCTTGGGTTCTGGAACAACGGACAAGGTTCGTCAGGCTGAATTGAACTTCAATACAGGAAAACTGGAATTGGAACAGCTCCGTCAGCAATACGCAAATGAATCGAAAGTAAAAGAGGCTGATTTGAAAGTGAAGGAATTGGAATTCAATATTTTCTCAAAGAGTCTTGCTGAAATGAAACGTACATTGGATGACGCTCAAATTCGTTCACCGCGTAAAGCGATTCTTACCTATATTAATAATCAGGTAGGTGCGCAGGTGGCGGAAGGTAGTCAAGTAGCTATCATTTCTGATTTGAGCCACTTTAAAGTGGAAGGTGAAATAGCTGATACATACGGTGACCGTGTGGCAGCAGGTGGACGTGCCATAGTCAAGATTGGCAATGAGAAACTGGAAGGAACGGTAAGTAGTGTGACACCGTTGAGTAAGAATGGGGTGATTTCGTTCATTGTACAACTGAATGAAGATAATAACAAGCGATTGCGTTCCGGCTTGAAGACGGATGTATATGTAATGAATGCCGTGAAAGAAGGGGTTTTAAGATTGGCGAATGCTTCTTATTATGTCGGTCGCGGTGAATATGAATTATTTGTTCAGGATAGTAAGGATGAAGTAGTGAAGCGTAAAGTTCAATTGGGTGACAGTAATTTTGAATATGTGGAAGTCATATCGGGATTGAAACCGGGTGACAAGGTGGTTGTCAGCGATATGAGCAGTTACAAAAACAAGAATAAGTTGAAGTTAAAATAAGAAGCAGCTATGACATAAACAACAAGATAAAACTCTCTCTTAATTAATACATTGATTGTTACGGGAAATGAAGTGTCTTTTCTTCCTTTTCACTCATTTCCCGAACATAATTTAATTTGTTCTTAGGCTATGTCGTTTTTTTGATTGTTTACTTTTTTATATTATTCATAATGCTTGTTGGCATTCTTATTCCGGTATACAGCATCAGTTGTATTAGTCCGGTAGATGTGTTGTGGGATGAATACGACTGACAAAAACGATCATACTGTCCGTTATCGGACAATATATTAAATAATAATCTGTTGAAAATTAAATGTTTATTGCTTTGATATATCTTTTGATTCATAAAAATAAAAAGTGTATAAGATTAACAATTTAAATAAGAAAAATTATGGCAATGATTAAATTAACCGGTATCAATAAAATCTACCGTACCAATGAGATTGAAACATTAGCACTGGAAAATGTAAATTTGGATGTGGTTAAAGGCGAATTTGTTAGTATTATGGGGCCTTCCGGTTGCGGTAAGTCTACCTTGTTGAATATTATGGGGTTATTGGATGCTCCCAGCAGTGGAAAGATTGAAATAAACGGTACTTCTGTAGAAAGTATGAAAGATAAAGAACTGGCTGCTTTTCGTAATAAGACTTTGGGATTTGTGTTCCAGTCATTCCACCTGATTAATTCGCTGAATGTGATTGACAATGTAGAATTGCCTTTGCTCTATAGAAAGATGGCTGCCAAGGAGCGTACCCGTTTGGCAAAAGAAGTGTTGGAGCGTGTCGGTTTAAGTCATCGTATGCGCCACATGCCCACACAGCTTTCCGGTGGTCAGTGTCAGCGTGTGGCGATAGCCCGTGCTATTGTGGGCAATCCCGAAATTATCCTTGCCGATGAGCCTACCGGAAATTTGGACTCAAAAATGGGTGCTGAAGTAATGGAGTTGTTGCATAAATTGAATAAAGAAGATGGACGTACCATTGTGATGGTAACCCATAATGAAGAACAAGCCAAACAGACTTCAAGAACTATCCGTTTCTTTGATGGCCGTCAGGTGCAATAACTGGAGGCTACTTCATTTTTTCTACGGACCATTAATGAAAAGGTACTATAATGATAAAAAAAACAATAGGACAAGTAATTTATCAATTGCGTAACCAACCGTTACTAAGTGCAATTACTATATTGGGAACTGCCCTCGCTATTGCTTTGATAATGGTTATTCTAATTGTCTATCAAGCGAAAACGGCGGACTATGCTCCTGAAGTAAATCGTTCACGCTCGCTTTACGTCAAATGGGAGCGTACGGTATATGACAAGAAAGAACCTAACAGCGCAGGTCATTCCCGACCTTCATTGTGGATGGCTAAAGAAGTCTTTTATCCGTTGAAAACTCCCGAAGCTGTATGCGTTACTTATGAAGCCGGTGAAGTATTAGTCAGTACTCCAGGAGCTGATGAAGAGGTCAATACACCGTTGTTACTGACAGATGCTGATTTTTGGAAGATATATCAATTTCATTACTTGTCGGGAAAACCTTTTACCCAGGCTGACTTTCAGTCGGGAATAAAGAAAGCTGTTATTGTTGAAAGTGTGGCGAGGCGTCTTTATGGAGATGTGGACGCTGCTATTGGGAAACCTGTACAGATTAATTTTACTGATTATACTGTTTGTGGTGTAGTAGAGAATGTAAATCGTTTTTGTGAGTTTGCATGGAGTGAGGTTTATGCACCTTATTCTTCGAATGCGATAGCCAATAAGGTGGAAGCAGGAGAAACTCAGGGAAATCATATCATTACTATCTTGGCGCATAGTTCAGATGATTTTGAGAAAATCCGTAATGAGGTGGCCCGTGGAGTGGCACAGATTAATACGACACTGGGTGAGAGAGAATTGCAACTGATGGGGCAACCGGATAACTTCCATACTCAGTTGAATCGTAAATTTGCCAACTCGTATGAAAATCTGGATGCGGCATATTGGAAATATGGCATTATGATTATTGTTATTTTATTGGTTCCCGCCATTAATCTAAGCGGATTGACACATACCCGTATGCGTCGTCGGCTGGAAGAATTAGGTATTCGTAAATCTTTTGGCGCTACACAGGGAGAGTTGGTGTGGCAGGTTTTGAACGAGAACTTTGTATTGACATTAATCGGTGGGATGCTGGGACTTGGACTTTCTTATCTGTGTCTGTGGCTGATGAGTGATTGGTTGCTTCAGACTGCTTGGGGAGCAACAGCTACCATGAATGTTTCTATGGTCAGTCCTGTTGTATTTTTTGTGGCGCTTTGTTTTTGTCTGGTGCTTAATTTGCTTTCGGCATACATTCCTGCCTGGCGTGTTGCCCATACTCCGATTGTCGATTCGTTAAATCAAAAACTCTAAGGCTATGCTGATTCATTTATTAATTATTATAAAGAATAATCTTCGTGCCAATCTGTTGCTGATGGCTGGAATGTTCGTCATTGCTACTTCACTGTGGTATGCTGTGGATTATGTGTATGCTGTGGTAGTGAACCAACAGAAATCATTAGGGTTTGATTGGGAGCATGTATATTATGTACAAGCGGCCGTCTTACCCAATGAAAGCGTGGAGTGTGACACAGCAAGTCGGTCTGATGATGAAGTGACAGCTGAATATTTGGAATTTTATAATCGGCTGCAACATCATCCGGCAGTAGAAAGTGCATGTTATACTTTGATGCATTTCCATTATATATGGAAAAACGGTAGTGGAACCATGTCTTATGATACATTGAAGACCAGTGCGATGTATCGGGAAGTCACTCCTTCTTATTTTACCGTGTTTCGTGTCAGAGGGGCTGATGAATGTTCGCCTGAAGAGTTGTCCCGGCGGGCATCACATACCAATGATTTTGTGGTGACGGAAAATACAGCTTGTCGGCTGTTGAATCCGGACATAAATAATATGACTGTAAAAGGAGTGGAGCTAGCCGGTCGGTTTATTCATAGTGGGGTTTCCATGCGCAAGGATGAACCAGATTCGGTGCGTGTGGCCGCCGTATGCGAGAATCAGAAATATAATGAATATTCCAATTGGAGTAAAGCCGTTTATCGCATTGTACAGTTGGGACAGGGAGATTTTAAGATAAGCTATGGCAGTATTCCTTATCATGATATATTTATTCGTGTGAAGGCAGATGCCGACCGTCCTGGCTTTGTGGAATCATTCCGGAAAGAGATGAAGAAACAGCTGCGTGTGGGTAATCTGTATCTGGCGGATATGCGTCCTATGAGTTATTACCGGAATGAACATCTAGCTGATTATCGTAGCGATCTTTATACTTATTTGGCCATTGCTGGATTTTTTTTAGCTAATGCGTTTTTGGCCATATTGGGTACTTTCTGGTTCCGTACGCAGCAGCGTCGTGAAGAACTGGCCGTCCGTCTGGTTGCTGGGGCTACGTCGCACAGTCTTCAGACTCTTTTAATGGGAGAAGGCTTTCTACTGATAACCATCGCTTATATTCCTGCTTTGGTTGTAGCTTATAATTTAGGTATTTCTGATTTAGTAGAGACATGGCCTGTAGAATGGAGTTTCACACGTTTCCTGATAGGAGGGCTCGTTACTTTTCTGTTACTTTGGGCTATTGCCACTATCAGCATTTGGTTTCCGGCACGGCAGGCCATGAGTATCCAGCCAGCTGAGGCATTGCATGGTGAGTAAATCAGATATTCATTTTATTAAAAGATGGAATTAATGAAAAACGGAGATACATTTGGGATCTATTTGGAAATATAGAACATTGTATCTCTGCTTTAATTTATATATCAGGAAATGAAATCGTGTGCGAAAATGAAGTTGGTGTTCATTTTCGGACAGTGTATAATAAAGATAATATGTTTATATTCAGTTTTTTGTGTCTTTGGCATGACTTTGGCTAGTATAGATATAAAGTGTATAAGAAAATAATAAAATAGAATTCGAAAATGATAAAACAGTATTACAAGCAAGCTTTGGCACAACTACGCCAACATCCGCTTATCAGTATTATCGGTATTGTGGGGACTGCGCTGAGTATTTTCCTTATTATGTTGGTAGTGATGATGCAACAAGTAAAGGTCGCTCCTTTTTCTCCCGAGTCCAATCGTAACCGTTTTTTACATGTACATTATATGAGTATCAGTCATAAAGATTGGGGAAATGGGACAAGTAATGGTCCGATGAGTGTACAGACTGCACGTGAAGTATACAAATCGTTGAAGGCTCCTGAGGCTGTTACTGTTTATTGTTGCATGACGGTGTCCACTCCTGTTTCCCTACCTGGTGCGCCTGCGATAGGAGCTGATGTGCGTGAGACAGATGATACATTTTTTCATGTGTTCGATTTTCAGTTTACAGATGGAAAGCCGTATGATGAAGCTACTTTTACAGCTGGGCGCCCTGTAGCTGTTATAACAGAGAGCATATCACGTGCCTTGTTTGGTTCTATTCAGTCTGTAGGTAAAGAATTTCTGCTGAGTCATGCTCCTTATCGTGTAGTAGGAGTAGTGAAAGATGTTTCAACTCTTGCCGATATGGCTTACGGGCAAGTATGGATTCCTTTCACTTCGACCAACCTGTCTAATGACACATGGAGTGATAACCACATGGGAATGATGAGTGTAACTCTGTTGGCGCATGACCGTGAGGATTTTGATGAGATTCGTGCTGAGGCTAAGCGCCGTATGAATGAGTATAATTCAATACTTGCTGATCAAGGGTATACATTGATAGATCGCAACCGTCCTTATGACCAGGAAACCCAATCGATTTCTTTTGCTGCCAATTTGGAACCGGATTTAAAAGCGGCTCGTCGTGAGCGTGTCATTGTCTTTATTATTCTATTATTGGTTCCTGCCATAAATTTGAGCAGCATGACGCAAAGCCGTTTGCGTCAGCGTGTAGCCGAGATAGGTGTGCGTCGTGCATTTGGAAGTACCCGCATAGAGATGGTGGGGCAGATTGTGATGGAAAATCTCGTAATCACTTTGTTGGCAGGGGCTATCGGATTGCTCATTAGTATATTATTCGCTTATTGGGGCACTGATATATTGTTTGCACAACCTTATAGTGTTACTCTGAATGCGCCTACTGTTGATTCCAGAATTTTATTGCAACCATCTACTTTCCTCTATGCATTGTTGTTCTGTTTTGTATTGAATTTGCTTAGTAGCGGTATTCCCGCATGGCGGGCATCGCGTACTAACATAGTCAATGCTTTGGGAGGAAAGATACATTAATAGATGAAAAATTAAGAATTTAAAAGAAGAGTTAGAATGAATAAGAAACTATTGACACAGATAAAGAATGAGTGGCGTTCCAATCTTTGGCTTGTTACCGAATTGTTGTTGGTGAGCGTTGTTATGTGGTATATTGTCGATTATATGTATGTTAAGGCAGCTGTTTACTATGAGCCACGTGGTTTTGATATCTCCCATTGTTATTTGATACAAATGGGACGCCTTACTGATAAAAGTCCTGATTTTATTCCTAATCAGACAAAAGAGCAGCAGCGGGAAGATGTGAAAGGACTTGCCGAGCGTCTTAAATATCGTCCGGATATAGAGGCGGTTGGTTTTGGTCAGAATTCTTATCCTTATAATGGGAGTAACAGCGGTACGGAGGTTAGATATGACACACTTCAGTCGCCGGGATGGACTATTCGACGTTTAGTAAGTCCTGATTTTGTCCGGGTTTTCCAGTATCATGGTACTCGTGGGGAAACTCCTGAACAATTGGCGGAGTTGCTTAGCCATCCCAAGAATTTTTTGGCTTCCGATAATTTATACAAGAAACGTTACGGAAGAGATTTGACTCCATTGGTAGGAAAACAGTTTTATTTATTTGGAGATACGACGGAAACCTATACGCTGGGAGCATCGTTGGAGGTAGTCCGGTATTCAGATTATGAGCAGGCATGGAACAGCTACAGTATGGTGAAACTTTTGCCGGAGAATTGGTATGATGTGGGACTTGAATTGTGTGTACGGGTAAAAGAAGATCAGGATAAAGATTTTATAACCCGTTTAAAAGCTGATAGTGAGAAGCTATATCGGGTGGGGAATGTGTTTATAGCCGAAGTGCGTTCGTTTGATGATATCCGTCGTAACTATCAACAGTCACAAACCAATTCCATGCGCAGCTATATTTTGGGTATGGTTTTTTTATTGTTGAATATTTTTTTAGGATTGCTGGGCACGTTCTGGTTTCGTACTCAGCAACGACGTGGTGAGATTGCTTTGATGAAATCTTTGGGAGGAACAGACCACAGTGTCTTTGTACGCCAGTTGGTGGAAGGATTACTGCTATTGGTTATAGCCACTATTCCGGCTGTTTTTATCAATTGGAATCTGGCAAATAGTGAATTGAATGCTTGGATGAATGGTACTACTATTGAAGGTGGACGCTTCATAATAACAGTTCTTATCTCCTTTATTTTGATTGCATTGATGATTGTAGTAGGCATTTGGATTCCTGCACGTAAGGCTATGAAAGTTCAGCCGGCGGAAGCATTGCATAATGAGTAATTTCTTTTTTTGTTAAAAGATTTTAGAGCATAGCACAAACATGATAAAACTATATTTCAAACAGGCTTTTTTCCAACTCCGTGAGAATAGGCTCATCAGCTTGGTCTCTATTATAGGAACGGCATTGGCTATTTGTATGATCATGGTCATCGTTTTGGTGTTGGAAGTGCGCATTACGGATTGTGTGCCTGAGGTGAACCGTTCACGTTCTCTTTATATGAAAGCGATGTCTATTCATCAGAAAGGAGATACTAGTGATAATTCATCAAACGGCTGTATGTCACTTACGGTGGCTAAAGAGTGTTTTAAGGCGCTTACTGTTCCTGAGACGGTAACTATAGTGTCTACAGGAGGCAGGATGCGTATTTCTGTACCTGCGGGAAAAACAATGACAGTGGATAATCTTGAAACTGACGATACTTTTTGGAAAGTGTTCTCTTTTGATTTTATTGCCGGAAAGCCGTTTACGGCTGCCGATAGTGAAAGCGGACTTCCTAAGGTTGTAATTAGCGCTTCTGTGGCCCGGAATTTATTTGGTACGGTAGAAGCAGTGGGGCGTACAGTCCAACTTAACTTGGCCGATTATACGATAGTGGGTGTTGTGAAAGATGTATCCAAACTGGCTGTTTCTTCGTATGCGCAGATTTGGATACCTTTCAATTCAACTGAAATAGCCAGGAAGTGTTGGTATGACAATGCGATGGGAACTTTTCGTGTGGTCATTCTGGCACATTCGGAGAAAGATTTTCCTGCTATCAGAGAAGAGGTGGAACGTCTGCGTCAGAAATTTAATGACGGATTGCAGGATTCTGAAATCTTTTATCGTGGACAACCCGATGATCGTTTCTCTTTTATCTTTCGTCACTGGGGAAGAGAGTTACAGGCGAAGGAAGCTTATTTGTACTACCTGCTGGTGATTGTCATTTTATTGTTGGTACCGGCTATAAATCTTAGTAGCATGACTTTGTCCCGTATGCGGAAGCGCATGTCGGAAATAGGAGTGAGGAAGGCATTTGGTGCTACTGCCAATGTCTTGTTGAGGCAAGTGTTTTATGAAAACTTATTATTGACGCTCATAGCCGGAGCAGTAGGAATGCTTTTCAGTTATGCATGTACTTTTTTATTGAATGATTTCTTATTTTCCAATAGCGAGAACCGTGCCCAAATAGGAGAAACCAGTCTTTCGGCAGATATGTTGTTCAGTCCCTGGATATTCTTGGCCGCATTCATTTTCTGCCTGCTCTTGAATTTGCTGTCAGCGTGCATTCCTGCCTGGAGGGCATCGCGCATGAATATTACGGACGCTTTAAACCAACGTTAGATCATGAACAGGAATTTATTGAAACAGATATGGAACGAGCGCCGCAGCAATGCGTTTCTGTGGATGGAACTTTTTGTGGTGTTTGTCATATTATGGTATATTGTGGATGTGGTATATGTCACATTGAGCATCTATAATTTGCCGATGGGCTTTGATATAGAAAATACGTATGTTCTTCGTTTTGAGCGGATGACTTCGAAGGCGGCTGCTTATCAGCCTGGCCGTACTATGAAAGAAGATGTTGCCGATTTGCATGAAATTGTAAACAGGCTTGCGCATCGTCCGGATGTGGAAGCAGTCAGCCTCTCGCAAAACTGTATACCTTATAATGACGGTGCAAACAGTTTTTCATTTTATCTGGATACAGTCCCGGTACGTAGTTTGAAACGATGGATAACTCCGGAGTATTTTAATGTATTCCGTTATCGCAATATAGACGGTTCGGATAGTGAAAGCCTTGCTGAGGCACTGACACCGTCCGGCATGGTCTTATCTGTGAATATTGCCGATGTTTATCAGGATGCACCTTGGCATGGTAAGGAACTTTTAGGGCGTAGGGTGCCTGTTTGGCGGAATGAGCCGGAGGCGGAGCACCTTTCTATAGCTGCTCTTACCGAGCCGGTCCGTTATGATCATTTTACAGCTCCGGATGATTACGGCTCCCGTTATGCTGCTGTGTACCTGACAGATGAGGTAATGGAATCCTTGGGCGAAACGGTTTATATAGAAGTTTGCCTACGTGTTCGTGAGGGACAGAATGATGGATTCATAGACCGTTTGATAGTGGATGCCGACCGTCAATATCAGGTGGGCAATCTATATCTTTTGGATATAACTCCTTTGAGTGATGTACGCACTGCTTATGAAACGGATTCGGTGAATGAGTTGAATACGCAATTTTGTATCATATTTTTCTTATTGCTGAATATCTTTCTAGGCATTATCGGAACTTTCTGGTTCCGGACACAGCATCGGCGTGTCGAAATTGCGTTGCGTATAGCTTTAGGTTCTACCCGTTGGGGAATCTGCGGTCGTCTGATGGGGGAAGGAGTCTTTTTATTGTTGGTATCTGCTATTCCTGCATTGGTCGTAGCGTGGAATTTGGGATATGCCGAACTGGTGGAAGTTACACGTATGCCTTTTACGGAAGGTCGTTTTGCGATTACAATTCTGGGCACTTTCATTCTGATTGCTGGAATGATTGTCATTGGAATAGGATACCCTGCCCGTCGTGCCATGAGTATCGAACCGGCTGAGGCATTACATGAAGAATAAATAAAATGAAGAGATAAAACGAATGAAACAGCTATTATTACAAGCATTTAATCTGATACGGCAGAATCCTTTTTATGCTACAATCAGTATTATAGGAACAGCTGTCACTATCGCTTTTGTTATGGTGGTAGTGATGATTTATGACTTCCGTACAATGGATATGGCTCCGGAAAGTGATCGGAGCGATATGATGTATACAGGTTCGGGAATGACCTATCGTAAGCAGGATCATACCAACCAGAACAGCGGTATGGGACGCAAGGCTTTTGAAGCATTGTTTTCAGAGCTCCCTGGTGTAAAAGAGGTTACTTGGTATCGTGGCGTTTCCAAGACCCCTTGTAACTTGTCCGCTTCGAATGAGATATTCAACTATTTTGTGCGGCCTGTGGCTGATAACTGGTTTAAGTTCTTTGATTATGAATTTATAGCGGGACGTCCTTTCACACAAGAGGAGTATGATGCCCGTCGGTGTGTCAGTGTGGTAACCGAGCGTATGGCCTTGCAGCTTTTCGGCACGACGGATGTGGTAGGAAAAGAATATCAAAGTAATTTTTTTCCGACTAAAGTGGTAGGCGTGGTGAAAGATGTCAATGCTATTTTCCAGACAGCATACGCTGATGCTTTTGTTCCTTTCTCATTGGAAAATGAAGACTATTATGCTACTTGGACAGGGGGCTTGGGAGGAATCCGTCTGGGATTGCTCAAACTGCTGCCGGACACTCGTCCTGCAGAGGTACGGACTGAAGTACAGCATCGGCAGGATCGTTTGAATAGTTCAACGGCAGAATATGCTTTCGAGATGAACGAACTCTATACTCATACGGAATATACCTTTTTTCGTGGAAAAGATATTAGTGCACCGTTGGTTTACAGTATGTTATTGATGGTCTTGCTGATTGTTCCTGCTATTAATATCTCAGGTATGACCAATGCCCGAATGCAGGAGCGTGTGACAGAGATTGCAGTTCGCAAGGCGTATGGTGCATCACGTATTTCCATTATGGTGAGGTTGTTTTTAGAGAATCTGTTTACGGTCTTTTTGGGTGGAATTTTAGGATATCTGTTTTCGTGTGTGTTGGTTTGGCTGGGACGTGTATGGTTGTTTGGTAGCGGCGAGGTAGAATTATCAGATATCAGTCTGGATGGAGGTTTGTTGTTGCATCCTGCTTTATTTGTGTTGGTTTTCGGCGTATGTGTTGTTTTTAATTTATTGTCGGTATTGATTCCGGTATGGATGGTCACACATCGTAATATTGCGACTACCATCAAAGGAGAATAGGAGGAAAGAAAAATGATAAAGAGTTTATTCAGACAAATGTGGAACCAGAGGCACGCCAATGTATGGGTGTGGGTTGAATTGATTGTTGTTCTTATCTTGCTATGGTACAGCATCGATCTGGTTTATAATTATGAGGCTGCTGCCCGTCAGTCTAAAGGATATGACACGGAGAATGTTTTTGATATTCAATTGAATATTAAGCCGGCTTTGCAAAATGATTCTGTATTAATGAGTCATTCTGCTGAATATTTGGAACAAATCTATCATTTAATCCAACAATATCAAGGGGTGGAGGAAGCTTGTTTTTATTATGGGACAATACCTTATACGGGAAATAATATGTATGAGGGATATGCTCCGCATTCGGATTCGACCCATGTGGTAGGCTGTTTCATCCGTTATGTCAGCCCTACTTATTTCAAGGTATTTCGTTTGCAGCCATTATCAGGCTCATTTGAGGCGGAGCGTTGGGACAAGAATGAATACCCCATGCCGGTGTTGATGAGTGAAACGTTAAGTGATTCCTTGTTTAGCGGACGCAATGGAGTAGGGGAGACTTGTTTCAATCCTTATTTTCTGAATAGTGTGCAACCGGAAACTAATTATAAGGTAATGGCGGTACTTCCTGCTCATAAGACCGATGAGTACGAGCGTTACGAACCTTTTATTTATCTTCCCAGTCCGCCGCTGACTCATTGGCATCACATTGCGGTGCGTGTGGCTTCCAATTCCATACCGGGATTTACCGAACATTTTATGCAGGATATGCAAGGGAAATTATCTATCGGCCCTTATTACTTATACGATATAAATTCGTATGGCGATATGAAGGAAGCTTTCGATATAGAGCAAGGAACGGTGAATTATCTGAATACTACCTATGCCGTTATCCTTTTCTTTGTTTTCAATATATTTTTAGGGATGCTGGGTACTTTCTGGTTTCGGACTCGTAAAAACCGAAGTGAGATAGCTTTGCGTATGGCACTAGGTTGCAGTAGGATGAATGTATTTGGTTATTATGTACTTGAGGGCATCCTTCTCTTGGTTTCGGCTGCCATTCCCGCTGTTTTTGTTTGTGCGAATATGCAGATGGCGGATCTTACTGTGCATACATTAATGGAACCTGCTTGGGGACGTTTTTTGCTTTGTTTTGTGTCGGCCATGCTGTTGTTGGGGATAATAATTTTGCTCGGCATTTATTTCCCCGCCCGGAAAGCGATGGGGATTGAGCCGGCAGACGCGTTGCATAATGAATAATGTTATTTCATTGTCACATGATCAGCAGTGTTCGTATATGAATGGAGTGTCCGATTTCGGACACTCCATTTTTGTCGTAAGGTGTTATAAAACAGTGAAATAGTTTTTTGGCATACCATTTGCCTTACCTTTGATAAAAAGAATAATAACGCAATGAAAAAACAAGTAATATCTCTATTTTTAGCCTTTGGCATATCGTTGGTTGCCGGAGCGCAGCCACAAGAAAAGCGACGTGCCATCACTTTGGAGGAAGCCATTACTATTGCCCGTGTGCAAAGTGTAGATGCGGCCGTAGCTTTAAACGAGCTGAAAACCGCTTATTGGGAATATCGTACTTTCCGTGCGGATTTGCTTCCGGAAATGAATTTTGAAGCCACTATTCCCAGCTATAATAAGAAGTATAATTCTTATCAGCAGGATAACGGTGCTTATACATTTGTACGTAATAATTATATGGAAATGAATGGTGAAGTTTCTATCGATCAGAATATTTGGTTGACCGGTGGTAAACTCTCATTGAATACCTCTCTTGATTTCTTGAAACAACTGGATGGAGATAAATCAAAACGATATATGTCTGTTCCTGTGGCATTGACTTTGGAACAACCTATTTTCGGAGTGAATACAATTAAATGGAACCGCCGCATCGAACCGGTGAGATACGCTGAAGCTAAAGCCGCATTTCTTACTGCAACCGAAGAGGTAACCATGACTACTATCAACTATTTTTTCAATTTGTTGTTGGCTAAGGAAAATGTAGGCATCGCCCGACAGAATCTGAAGAATGCAGATAAACTGTATGAAGTGGCTAAGGCAAAGCGTAGTATGGGGCAGATCAGTGAAAATGATTTGTTGCAATTGGAACTGAATGTATTGAATGCCCGTTCTACGTTGACTGAAAATGAAAGCAACTTGAAAAGTAATATGTTCAAACTCCGTTCATTTCTAGCATTAGGAGAAGATGAGGAATTGGAACCGGTTGTTCCCGAGACGATTCCGACTGTATTGCTGAACTATCCGGATGTTTTGGACAAAGCACTTGCCAATAATTCATTTGCGCACAATATTCGTCGCCGCCAGTTGGAAGCAGATTTTGAAGTGGCTAAGGCGAAAGGTAATTTACGTGAAATCAAGCTCTATGCACAGGTAGGTTTTACAGGAACAGACAATGAATTTAATAGTGCATACCGCCGTTTGAAAGATAACCAGATTGTAGAAGTTGGTTTTAAAATTCCTATTCTTGACTGGGGAAAACGTCGTGGTCAGGTAAAGATTGCTCAAAGTAACCGCGATGTGACTGAAAGCAAGCTACGTCAGGAGACCATGAATTTCAATCAGAATCTGTTTATCCTTGTAGAACAGTTCAATAACCAGCAGGCCCAGTTGCAGATAGCAGACGATGCGGACAAGATTGCCCAGAAACGTTACAGCACCAATGTGGAAACCTTCATGGTCGGTAAAATCTCGACATTGGATTTGAATGATTCCCAGTCAAAGAAAGATGAGGCTCGTCAGAAGCATATCAATGAGTTGTTCTATTATTGGTACTATTATTACCAGTTGCGCAGCTTGACATTGTGGGATTTCAATACCAATACTAATATTGATGCCGATTTCGAGAAGATTATCAAACAATAGGATTTTCACTATTCAATTCTGTTTGAATATAAAATGGGGTTGTCTTTGTACTTATTAAAATAATAATTTCTACATTTGCAGCATTATGATATTAATTATAGACGATGACAGTGCCATTCGTTCTTCTCTGAGCTTTATGCTGAAAAGGGCGAAATATGATGTGCAGGCCGTACCGGGTCCCAAAGAGGCTATTGAAATAGTCCGTTCGGTTGCGCCCCAGTTAATCTTGATGGATATGAACTTCACCCTGTCCACCAGTGGTGAAGAAGGATTGACTCTTTTGAAACAGGTCAAAGTGTTCCGGCCCGATGTTCCCGTTATATTGATGACAGCATGGGGAAGTATCCAGCTTGCCGTGCAAGGGATGCAGGCAGGTGCATTTGACTTTATTACCAAGCCTTGGAACAACGTGGCGTTGATGCAACGGATAGAAACGGCTTTGGAACTGACTTCACAAGATAAGAAAGCAGAGGTTCCGGTGGAAGATAATGACGGCTTCGACCGTAGCCATATCATTGGAAAGAGTAAAGCACTGATGGATGTGCTGGCCACGATCAAGCGGATAGCGCGTACCAACGCATCGGTCTTGATTACCGGTGAAAGTGGTACAGGCAAGGAGTTGATAGCCGAAGCGGTACATTTGAACAGTCCCCGTAGCAAGAAACCTTTTGTGAAAGTGAACTTGGGAGGAATTTCTCATACTTTGTTCGAGAGTGAAATGTTCGGTCATAAGAAAGGTGCGTTTACGGATGCCACAGCCGACAGGGTAGGACGTTTTGAACTGGCTGATAAAGGTACGATTTTTTTGGATGAGATTGGCGATTTGGATTTAAGCTGTCAGGTGAAACTGCTTCGCGTGTTACAAGAACAGACTTTTGAAGTCTTGGGCGACAGCCGTCCCCGTAAAGTCGATATCCGTGTGGTCAGTGCGACGAATGCCGATTTACGACAGATGGTGCAGGAACACACCTTCCGCGAGGATTTGTTCTATCGTATTAATTTAATTACGGTGCATCTTCCGGCATTACGCGAACGCCGTGAGGATATTCCCTTATTGGTCCGTCATTTTGCCGACAAACAATGTGAATCGAACGGTCTTCCCAAAGTGGAATTTACTTCTGAAGCGATGGATTATTTAAGCCGTTTGCCTTATCCGGGTAATATCCGTGAATTAAAGAATTTGGTGGAACGTACCTTGCTGGTCAGTGGAAAGGAAATATTGACTGCGGATGATTTTAAATCACAATACCAGCATCCTATAGAACAGAAGGTGACAACGAATCTGCAAGGCATGACCTTGGAGGAGATAGAAAAGCAGACTATTCTACAAACGCTTGAGAAGTATAACAATAATATGTCACAGGTTGCCGTAGCCTTAGGAATCAGCCGGGCTGCTCTTTATCGCCGTTTGGAGAAATACAATATACAAGTGAATGATTAGCAAAAACGGAACCGGATAAAATATGAAACTGAAATTCTTGTTCTTTTTTTTAGCATTACTGTTGACAGCAGTATGGACTATCCTGCTCGTTCTTACATTGAAGGAACGCGGTGCGTTGTTTTATATAGGAGAGGGAGTTATTACATTCAGTCTTGTGTTTCTGGTTTATTTCTATCGCAAAGTCGTGAAACCGCTTGATATCATCGGCAACGGTATGGAGCTTCTTCGTGAGCAGGATTTCAGCAGTAGGCTGACTCCTGTCGGACAAAAGGAAGCCGACCGCATTGTGTTGGTTTTCAACCGCATGATGGAGCAGTTGAAAGACGAGCGCCTTCGGTTGCGTGAGCAGAATCATTTTCTTGACCTGCTGGTCAGCGCTTCTCCCATGGGAGTTGTCATACTGACTTTGGACGGACATATTTCCATGCTAAATGCTGCAGCTCTTCGTTTTTTGGATTATTCTTCGGCAGAGGAAGTCAGAGGCCGATTGCTGTGCGAGTTGGCTTCCCCTTTGGCCGAAGAAATAGAACGTATTCCCAAAGATACTACTGAAACAATTCGTCTGAGCGACTCCATGATTTACCGCTGTTCCCGGCTTTCTTTTGTTGACAGAGGATTCTCTCATCCGTTTATTCTGGTGGAAAGTCTGACTTCCGAGGTGGTGAAAGCAGAGAAAAAGGCATACGAAAAAGTGATCCGTATGATAGCACATGAGGTGAATAATACGACTGCGGGCATTACCTCTACTCTTGATACGGTGGATGGCGCTTTGGAATGTATGGAGGATACGGAAGACTTGCGCGAAGTGATGAAAGTCTGCATAGAGCGTTGCTACAGCATGAGCCGTTTTATCACAAATTTTGCCAATGTGGTGAAGATTCCCGAGCCTCAATTACAATCAGTGGACTTGAATGACCGCGTAGCCGCTTGCAAGACATTTATGGAAACGGTTTGCCGTAACCGTAAGATTACGCTGCATCTTGATTTATGTAAAGAGAATCCTGAAGTGATGATGGATACTTCTCTGTTTGAGCAAGTACTAGTCAACATTATCAAGAATGCGGCTGAAAGTATCGGGGAAACAGGAGATATCTTTATCCGTACTTCCGTATCACCTACGATGTTGGAAATTGCTGATACCGGTGCCGGTATCAGTAAAGAGGTGGAAACCAAACTGTTCAGTCCTTTCTTCTCCACCAAGCCTAACGGACAGGGTATCGGTCTTATTTTTATTCGTGAAGTTTTGATAAAACATGGGTGTACTTTCTCTCTTCGTACCTATCCGGATAAACTGACCCGTTTCCGTATCCGTTTCTGATGATTTTCTACCACTTTACCACGCTGATGCTTCCGCAAGGAAGTGAAAAGGGAGGGTTTATAGTAAATGTCTTTCGGGTGTTTCTTTTTGTGCTGTTGGTTCTTTCGAAATCTCAGTTCAAAATGAAAACTCTTTTTATTATGCTAAGTCGTCCGCGATGAAAAATGTTTAATCAGGATTGAATGAAATCGGTTTGTTTGGTTTATCTTCACAATATTATGTGCTAAATAATTAAATTATGAAATACCCTATCGGCATACAGACTTTTAGTCAAATCCGTGAAAACGGATATGTTTATGTGGATAAGACCGACCTTATCTACCAGTCGGTGAGTAGAGGAAGTATTTATTTTTTCAGCCGTCCGCGCCGTTTCGGCAAAAGTATTATGAAGGGCGGAAAGAGGTGAGGTAATATCCGGACAAGCCTGAAAATATCCTGTAGTTTGGAATAAGTAAGTAACGTTATAAAATAGCTTGATACATTATTTTATTCATCGTTATCAGCCCAAATCCACAAAAAAGTTGGGAGCGTTTATGCCCTCATGCTCTCACTGTATATGTAACATGTTGATCATGAATAATTTGTGTAGTTGTGGTAAAAATAGTTGCTCTTCCTTATGCCCTCACTAATCTCTCATGCCCTCACTACGTTTTGAAGCATATTTCTGTATAACATGCTTGTTGTCAGCTATATATTCTTTTTTTGTAGGATATTCCGGCTTGATATAAAGTAGGGCGTTTTCTGGCTTTTTATACTAAAAAGTGTGTGTAAAGGGTTTGTACTTCTATGGAGTGTGATCGCAAAGTTCCCGGTATTTCCGGCAGCGGTAAAAAGATCAAGACGTTTTTAAAAAAGTTCTTGTTCTTTTTTAAAAAGGCCGTTATCTTTTTTTGAAAGTTCTTGATCTTTTTAAAAAACGTCCTTATCTTTTGAGATGAAATTCCGGATCTTACGCGAAAACCTCCACCACAGAGTTTTGCAAAACTGCTGCCACTGCTATCACTCTTTCCACTGAAAGCACCATGAGCAGGACGTTTCATAGGGTGGTGGCAGCACTTTTTTTATATGGTAAAAAGGGCTGCTGCCACCACTTTTACCTCTTTTCTACCCCAAAAAGTCCGTAGGAGGGGGAAGAAACAGGAGGCGGAGGATGATCAAACGCTGGGAAAAGGCGGGAATACAGGCACACAGCACCCGGAAACCGGACCGGCAGAATATCGTCCACCAACGAACAAGATACTGACTACATCCTGATGGGAATCTGATTGCGGATTGCCAGAACTATGGTTGCATCCCGACAAAGCCATAGTTACAATCTGGTGAAACCTTAGTTCCAGCCTGATGGAACTGAAGTTTCAACCCTACGGAACCGGTTGGAACTGAACCTTATGGCTGAATATGACGCCTGTACAATTAATATAGGTGCTGAATACAGCTTTTGGAAAGATTATATCAATGCGGTGATAGAGTTCAACCGCTGCCGTTACTTTTCCGGCGGAGTGGTTTTTAAAGTCCACCTGAAATAATAAAAGGAGTGGCTGTCAGTCTTTGATTTTCTTTTTATACACTTCCCCTCTGCTCATTACTTCCTTAACGAAATTGTAAGTCTCTACCCCTCGGAAGTATCCATTCTTACAAACCGGATCATTGAAATATTCTTCATTACTTTTAAGCAGGATATAGTCATCTACGCTATTATCCCATACATATTTATTCTTGCCATATTTTTCAGCCAGTGCCATGGCATCCAGTACGTGTCCTATTCCGGCGTTATAAGCCGCCAAGACAAATTTCATCCGTTCGTTTTCATTTTTTATTGCGTTGAAAGAACGGGAAGTGGCAGCGATATATTTCACAGCGGCCTTTATACTCTCTTCCGGATTCTGTTCTTTACCGGGAGGAACTCCCATAGCACGCGCCGTCCGGGGCATGAGCTGCATTAATCCTTTCGCGCCTGCCCATGATACGGCTGTCGTATCAAAATTAGATTCTGTATAGGCTAGGGAAGCTAAAATACGCCAGTCCCAATCTATTTCTTTGGCATATTTCTTGAATAGAGTGTCGAAGTGTGAAATCTTTCCGTCTTTGACGGACAAGATGGAACCGTGAGGTGTCCGTTTGCTTATTTCAAAATAACGCTTGCTACTGGCCTGATAGGCAGGAGAAGTTATATTTTCCTGATGCCATTTAGTAGCAGCTTCACCTAGTAGCGGTGAGGTCTTACGTACGGCCCATGAGGCACGTTGGTCAAAACTGACAGCCAGGTCAATATTCAGATTGGGGTAATAAGTCTTGTTTAATTTGGCAAGGTCGTTATCACAGATGGCATAATCTATCTCACCATTGGAAACCTGCATGATTAAATCCTCGGTGGTGATGCTGTCATTATTGACTTCGTGTATCAATATACCGCCACCCAGTTCTTTATCCAGATTGATGAGACGTTCCAGATACTTTCCTGGTTTTACATAGACCTCTTTCCCTATTAATTCTGTCACATTATTCAGTGCTTTCTTCTTTTTTTGAGTATTGCGTTGTACCAATACCTGATGGGTGATAATATCTTCCCCGCAAAATTCTACACTATCTTTAAACTCTTTGGTGACAGGTAGATTATAGGCTATCAGGTCTCCTTCTCCTTGTAATAGTTTATGGACCAGATCACGGGCATTCTGTGCTACTTTTATTTTCAGCTTTACGCCCAATGAGCGGGTAAACTGATCGGCCAGCTCATACTGGAATCCCATAGGCTCGCCCCGATAGTCGAAATAAGAGGTAGAACTGTTCAAGGTCAGGGCTACTAATTCTCCGCTGTCTTTTATTTGCGGCAAATCATAATTTGTCACTTCGGCAGATTGTTGCCGGTTGCGGCACGCTGTCATGCATATACAGGCAAGGACTAATAGCCAGACATTTTTCATCTTCCTAAAATCTTTTCAATATATAGTTTAAGGATTTCAATGGCCTTTTGGTTGTTGCCTCCATTGGGGATAATAATGTCGGCATATTGTTTGGTAGGCTCTATGAATTCGTCATGCATCGGTTTCAGAATGTTCCGGTATTTGTCTATCAGCATTTCCAAGGGATGGCCGCGTTCCACCATGTCGCGGGTAATCACACGCAGCAAACGTTCATCGGGTTCGGCATCCACGAAAATTTTTAAATCCATCAGATCGCGTAACTCTTTATCATAGAGGCTCATGATACCTTCTACGATGATGACTTCCTTAGGCTCTACATGGACGGTTTCGGGCAGGCGTGTACATATTATATAAGAATAGGTAGGTTGTTCAATGGGATGTCCTTTACGTAATTCGGCTATCTGTTGTTCAAAGAGCGGCCAGTCAAAAGCGTCGGGATGGTCGAAATTGGTTTGTTTACGTATTTCCAAGGGAATGGATGACTGATCATTATAATATGAATCTTGTGGAATGACTGCAACGGAACCTAGGGGCAGGCTCTCTATGATTTTTCTAACTACAGTGGTCTTTCCTGAACCGGTTCCGCCGGCTATGCCAATAATTATCATAATAATAGAATGTATTTTAAAACAAAACTGTTACTTTTGCATCAGGCTAAATACTTTAAGCCCTGTGTCAATTACAAAAGTAGGATAATTAATTAAAATATCAAGTATGGTTAAGCACATTGTTTTATTTAAATTGAAAGAAACTCTTTCACAAGAAGAAAAATTGAAAGTGATGAATGATTTTAAAGCGGCTATTGAAGCTTTGCCGGTCAAGATAGGTTTTATCCGTCATATATTTGTGGGGCTGAATACCAATTCTGCTGAAAAATGGGATATTTGTTTGGATAGTGAATTCGATACGCTGGCAGATGTCAATGCCTATGCCGTTCATCCGGATCATGTAGCTGCTGCCGGCCTCTTAAAAGAGGTTAAGGCTGATCGTGCTTGTGTGGATTACGAATTATAAAAGATAGCTTATGAAAAAGATAATCAATCCCTGGAAGGGGATGAAAGGATATAATTGTTTTGGCTGTGCTCCTAATAATGACGCCGGAGTGAAGATGGAATTTTATGAAGACGGGAATGAGGTAATCAGTATCTGGAAACCTCAGCCACAGTTTCAGGGGTGGATTGATACGTTGCATGGAGGTATTCAGGCGGTGCTGTTGGATGAGATTTGTGCATGGGTAGTTTTGCGTAAACTACAGACTACCGGTGTTACGTCCAAAATGGAAACTCGTTATATGAAGCCTGTTAATACTAACGATTCGTATATTGTATTGAAAGCCTCCATAAAGGAGAGGAAGCGCAATATCGTATTTGTAGAAGCGGCTATTTATAATAATAAAGAGGAACTTTGCACCAAGGCTCTATGCACTTATTTCACTTTTCCGCAAGAGAAGGCGAAGGAAGAAATGCATTTTTTGAGCTGCGAGGTGGAGCAAGATGAGATAATACCTTTAATTTGAAAGAAAAAATAAAGTTTTTGCGATAATTATTTGCTGATATCAAATATAAACTTTATTTTTGTCGCAAATAAAAAGAAAAGACTATGGTTAGAACAGCTACACATCATCATCATTTTCCTAACGAATAACTCGGTGGGCTAAGATGATATTGTAGTATGATGATATAGGGCTTGCCGAAAACGGTAAGCCCTTTTTATTGCCGGTTAATAATTAAAAAACAGATAGAATCATGCTTAGAATTGCAGTACAGTCAAAAGGCCGTTTGTTTGAAGAGACAATGGCATTATTACAAGAGGCGGATATTAAAATCTCCGCTTCTAAAAGAATTCTTTTAGTACAGTCATCTAATTTTCCTATCGAAGTTCTTTTTCTTCGCGATGATGATATTCCTCAGTCGGTGGCTGGTGGAGTGGCTGATTTAGGGATTGTAGGCGAGAATGAGTTTGTAGAGAGAAAAGAAGACGCTGAGGTGATTAAACGTTTGGGATTCAGCAAGTGCCGTTTGTCATTGGCTATACCTAAAGATGTGGACTATCCGGGTTTGTCTTGGTTTGAAGGACGCAAGATTGCGACTTCTTATCCCGGCATTTTGAAAGATTTCATGGAACGGAATGGTATTCATTCTGATATTCATGTCATTACCGGTTCGGTAGAGATTGCTCCGGGAATCAGTTTGGCAGATGCTATTTTTGATATTGTAAGTTCGGGATCGACTTTGGTAAGCAATAGCTTGAAGGAAGTGGAAGTGGTTATGAAAAGTGAGGCATTGCTGATAGGCAATAAGAATATGTCTGAGGAGAAGAAAGAGATTTTGAATGAACTCTTGTTCCGTATTGAAGCGGTGAAAGCTGCCGAAGACAAGAAATATGTCTTGATGAATGCTCCGACAGAGCGTTTGGAAGAAATTATCGAAGTGCTGCCGGGTATGAAGAGTCCTACTGTGATGCCATTGGCACAAGAAGGATGGAGTTCGGTACATACAGTGCTTGACGAGAAACGTTTTTGGGAGATCATCGGAAAACTGAAGGCATTGGGCGCGGAAGGTATTTTGGTATTGCCCATTGAGAAAATGATATTATAGCCGGTCCATACGTCAGGCGAGATTTGTAAACTTATAAAAGAATACATGTATGAAGAAAATAATATATCCTGAAAAGAAAGACTGGGTGGAAATTCTCCGTCGTCCGGCATTAAATACAGACACGCTGCGCGATACGGTTAAAGAAGTGCTGGATAAAGTGAAGACGGAAGGAGATAAAGCGGTGAGGGAATATGAAGAACGTTTTGATAAGGTGAAACTGGACTTACTGGGGGTTACTGAAACGGAAATTGCTGAAGCGGAAAAGGAGGTACCTATTGAATTGAAGGCAGCTATTATGCTGGCACAGAAAAATATTCATACTTTTCATAATTCTCAGCGATTTGAAGGGAAAAAGGTGCAGACTGTATCTGGTGTAACTTGTTGGCAGAAGGCTGTTGCTATTGAAAAGGTGGGCTTGTATATTCCCGGAGGCACGGCGCCTTTATTTTCTACCGTATTGATGTTGGCTACTCCGGCACAGATTGCAGGTTGCAAGGAAATCGTACTTTGTACTCCTCCTGATAAAGAAGGAAAGGTTCATCCTGCTATCTTGTATGCGGCAAAATTGGCCGGAGTAAATAAAATATTCAAAGCAGGAGGGGTGCAGGCCATCGCTGCTATGGCATACGGAACGGAAAGTGTGCCTAAGGTTTATAAAATTTTCGGTCCGGGTAACCAATATGTAACGGCTGCCAAGCAGCAGGTTTCTTTGCGGGATGTTGCGATAGATATGCCTGCCGGCCCTTCTGAAGTCGAAGTGCTGGCCGACGAGACGGCTAATCCTGTATTTGTGGCAGCTGATTTGCTTTCACAGGCGGAACATGGAGTTGATAGTCAGGCCATGCTGATAACTACTTCTGAGAAATTAATGAAGGAGGTGGAGTATGAGGTACAACGCCAGTTGGCTTTGCTTACCAGATGGAAAATAGCCGAAAAGTCGTTGGCAAACAGCAAATTGATTTTGGTGAGGGATATGGATGAGGCAATTGCTCTGACGAATGAATATGCTCCCGAGCATTTGATTATCGAGACCAAGGATTATATGGAACTGGCAGAGCGTATTGTCAATGCCGGATCTGTATTTCTAGGTTCACTTACTCCGGAGAGTGCCGGTGATTATGCATCCGGAACCAATCATACTTTACCTACCAATGGTTACGCCAAAGCGTATAGTGGGGTGAGCCTGGATAGTTTTATCCGTAAAATCACTTTTCAGGAGATTAATGGTGAGGGTATTCAGAATATCGGTCCTGCTATTGAGGTGATGGCGGCTAATGAACAACTGGGTGCGCATAAGAATGCAGTAACCGTAAGATTAAAAACAGTATAAAGATGAAAGATTTGAAAGAATTGACGCGCCCGAATATTTGGGCTTTGAAACCCTATTCATCGGCACGTGACGAATATAATGGAGCGGAGGCATCTGTTTTTCTGGATGCCAATGAGAATCCGTACAATACACCTAATAACCGTTATCCTGATCCTATGCAGCGGGAACTGAAGAATATGATAGCTCCTATTAAAAAGGTAGACCCCGATACGATCTTTCTGGGAAACGGCAGTGATGAGGCTATTGACTTGGTATATCGCGCGTTCTGTATTCCGGGGGTGGATAATGTAGCGGCTATTGACCCTACTTATGGTATGTATCAGGTGTGTGCCGATGTCAACGATGTAGAATATCGCAAGGTGTTGTTGGATGAAAACTATCAGTTCAGTGCCGACAAACTATTGGCGGCAACAGACGATCACACCAAACTGGTTTTTCTTTGCTCGCCCAATAATCCAACCGGTAATAACCTGGATCGTAGGGAAATGGAAAAATTGCTGGATACTTTTCAGGGATTGGTGATTATAGACGAGGCCTATTCCGATTTTTCTGATGCGCCGTCTTTCCTTGCCGATTTAGATAAATATCCTAATTTGATTGTCTTCCAGACTTTTTCTAAGGCATGGGGATGTGCTGCCATTCGTTTGGGCATGGCCTTTGCGTCTAAAGAAATCATCTCTATTTTCAGTAAGATTAAATATCCGTATAATGTGAATCTGCTGACACAGAAAGAGGCTGTTATGATGTTGCATCGGCATTATGAGGTAGAACGTTGGGTAAAGTCGTTATTGGAAGAACGGACGCGTTTGGTCAATGAATTTGTAGAACTGCCTTGTTGTGAGAAAATCTATCCTACGGATGCTAATTTTTTTCTAGCTAAAGTGACAGATGCCAAGAAAATATATAATTATTTGGTAGGTAAAGGTATCATAGTGCGTAACCGTACCAATATTTCTTTATGTCGTGATTGTTTGCGTGTGACTATTGGTACACGTCCGGAGAATGATATGTTGTTGGAAGCATTGAAGAATTATGAATGTTGAAATATGAAGAAAGCGTTGTTTATAGATCGTGACGGTACGTTGGTTATCGAGCCACCGGTTGATTACCAATTGGATTCTTTCCATAAATTGGAGTTTTATCCTAAGGTATTTCGTAATTTGGGATTTATCCGCAGTAAGCTCGACTTTGAATTTGTGATGGTTACCAATCAAGATGGCCTCGGTACTTCTTCTTTTCCTGAGGATACCTTTTGGCCGGTGCACAACCTAGTGTTGAAGACATTGGAGGGGGAAGGTATCACTTTTGATGATATCTTGATAGACCGCAGTTTTCCGGAAGACCATGTGCCTACCCGCAAGCCTGGAACAGGAATGATGGGAAAATATCTTACCGGTGATTATGATTTGGCTAACAGTTTTGTTATTGGTGACCGTGTTACAGATGTGGAACTGGCTAAAAATATGGGATGTAAGGCTATCTTGCTGCAAGATAATATGGATATTCTGAAAGAAAAAGAACTGGAATCCTATTGTGTACTGGTTACTACAGATTGGGATAAGGTCGCTGAATTTCTTTTTGCCGGAGAACGTATAGCGGAGGTCCGTCGTACTACGAAGGAAACGGATATTTATATCAGCTTAAATTTAGATGGCAGCGGAAAGTGTGATATTTCTACAGGTATTGGTTTTTTTGATCACATGTTGGAACAGATTGGAAAACATGGTGGTATTGATCTTACCATTAAAGTAAAAGGTGATTTGGAAGTGGACGAACATCATACTATTGAAGATACTGCCATTGTTTTGGGTGAATGTATTTATCGGGCATTGGGCAGCAAGCGTGGCATTGAGCGTTACGGATATTGCTTGCCCATGGATGATTGTCTTTGTCGGGTAGCTTTGGATTTTGGCGGTAGAGCATGGTTAGTATGGGATGCTGAGTTTCATCGAGAGAAAATAGGGGAGATGCCTACCGAGATGTTTCCTCATTTTTTTAAATCATTGAGTGATGCAGCTCGTATGAATTTAAATATCAAAGCCGAGGGGCAGAATGAGCATCATAAAATAGAAGGTATTTTCAAAGCTTTGGCTCGTGCCATAAAGATGGCTGTGCGAAGAGATATTTACTATTTTGAAGTACCCTCAAGCAAGGGATGTATTTAAGTTAGCTTCAAAGACAAAGTAACTTAACTTATTTGCCCAACTAAGTTAAGTTACTTTGTCTTTGAAGCTAACTTACTTTTTTATATGGTTTATAGCTCTTCGCATTCTTTCAGCCATGAAGCTGCACTTGCATCGCTTGGCATACGCCAGTCACCTCGGGGACTGAGTGATACGGATCCCACTTTGGGACCATCGGGCAGGCAGGAACGTTTGAATTGTTGTTGAAAGAAACGGCGGCAGAATATAGTAAGCCATTTTTTGATTGTTGCCTCATCGTATGTATCACGAAAAGCGATACTTGCCAGGAAGAATATCTTGGCGGGACGAAAACCGAAACGTAGGAATTGATAAAGGAAGAAGTCATGCAGTTCGTATGGCCCTACCAAATCTTCTGTCTTTTGTTTGATATTGCCGTTTTCATCAGCAGGAATCAGTTCGGGGCTGATAGGAGTGTCTACAATATCGAGCAGAGTAATACGTGATTCATTATCCATGTCATTCAAAGCCACCCAATTTACCAGGTATTTGACCAATGTTTTGGGAATACTTCCATTGACTCCATACATAGACATGTGGTCGCCATTGTAGGTGGCCCAGCCTAGGGCAAGTTCTGAAAGGTCTCCTGTACCAATGACAAGACCGCTCAGTTGGTTGGCAACATCCATCAGAATTTGAGTCCGTTCGCGTGCCTGACTGTTTTCGTAAGTCACATCGTGTATGGTCATATCGTGGTCTATGTCATTAAAATGCTGGATGCAGGATTCCTTAATGCTGATTTCTTTAATAGTAACGCCTAATGAAGCCATCAGATGGAGAGCATTATTATAAGTGCGGTCGGTAGTGCCAAAACCAGGCATGGTGATGCCGATGATGCCTTTTCGTGGCAAATTCAATTTGTCGAAAGTTTTGGCACAGACCAAAAGTGCCAAGGTGGAATCCAAACCACCGGAAATACCGACTACTACAGTCTTGCAGTGAGTGTGTACCAAACGTTTGGCAAGCCCTGCTATTTGGATGGCAAAAATTTCTTCACAACGCTCATCTAATTCTTTGCCCTGAGGAACAAAAGGATGGGCTTCTATACTGCGTGTAAGACTAAGATCGCGTGTGTTAACAAATTCTGTACTGATGTGGATGGCGGGACGTCCCGGGCAGTTGCCGATATTGGCGGCAAAAGTGGTATTGGTCAACCGTTCGCCACGAAGACGCTCTACGTCTATTTCACTGATGACTAACTGTTCTTTGAATGAGAAACGTTCAGATTCGGTAAGTAATGTGCCGTTTTCATATATCAGTCCGTTGCCTGCAAAAACAACGTCTGTAGTCGATTCGCCGAAACCGGATGAACTGAATACATATCCTGCCAGGCAGCGTGCTGATTGTTGACTGACTAATGAACGGACATAATTATGCTTGCCTATCCCTTCATTATCGGCAGACATATTGAAAATGATTTCCGCTCCTTTCAATGCTAATGCGGAACTGGGGGGAATGGGGGCCCACATATCTTCGCAGATTTCAATGCCAAAGCAAGTTTCCGGAGTGTCGAAAAGCAGGTTGGCGCTGACCGGTACATTTTGTCCGCAGAGACGTACATTACCATCTGGGTGGTTTAGAGCAGAGGTAAACCAGCGTTGTTCATAGAACTCTTTATAATTAGGTAAATATGTTTTGGGAACAATACCCAGTATTTTTCCTTTTTGGAAAACAACAGCACTATTCAGCAGCGTGGAATTCATAACCACAGGCATCCCTACAATGGAGACGATATCCATTTGTCGGGTATTATTCATAATCTGCATTAAAGCTATTTCTGCTTCTTCCAACAGTAAAGACTGACCGAACAAGTCGGCGCAAGTATACCCTGTAATACTTAGTTCGGGAAAAATGATAATTTGTACTCCTTTCCCGTCTGCTATGGCAATTTGAGTTTCAATCTGTTGTGCATTAAATTTGCAGTCAGCCACTTTCACTATCGGAATGGCAGCCGCCACTCTTACAAAACCGTATTTCATATTATACCTAATTATTATATATACTTGCAAAATTAATCATTCTTTCCCGATTTATACCCCTAAATAAAAAAAATAAAAAAAAGTACGTGATTTATTTGTTTGTTGCGAATAACTATCTATCTTTGCACATGAAATAAAATTGTAATAGTTACAAAAAGGGAATATATGAAGAGTTACGATTATCTTATCAGTTATAACATTAAGCCGTCCGTACAGCGCATAGCTATTATGGATTATTTGTTGGCCCATAAAACTCATCCTTCTATCGATGAGATTTATTTGGCGCTATGCAAGGACATTCCAACCTTGTCCAAGACTACAGTGTATAATACACTGAAACTCTTTGTCGAGCATGGAGCAGCTTTAATGCTTACAATTGATGAAAAGAATGCGTGTTTTGACGGTGATACTTCCCTGCATGCTCATTTCCTTTGTAAGAAATGTGGTAAAATATTTGATTTGCCCTACAGTAATGAAGTGAAGCAAGTAGAGCAAATTGATATGAATGGATTCAAGGTGGATGAAATTCACCAATATTATAAAGGTATATGCCCCGTTTGTTCTAAAGAAGACAAAGAAAGAAGTTAGAAAGATAGAGAGTAGATGACTAACTAATAAATAAAATATTGACTAACTAATAAAAAAAGAAATTATGAAAAAGTTTATTTGTACAGTTTGTGGTTATATTCATGAAGGTGATGCAGCTCCTGAAAAATGTCCGTTGTGTAAAGCGCCTGCTTCTAAGTTTAACGAAATGGTAGAAACAGAAGGTGGCTTGGAATTTGCAGACCAACACGTTATCGGCGTAGCAAAAGGTTGTGATGAAGAAATGATTAAGGATTTGAACAACCACTTCATGGGTGAATGTACGGAAGTTGGTATGTATTTGGCAATGAGCCGTCAGGCAGACCGCGAAGGTTATCCTGAAGTTGCTGAAGCTTTCAAACGTTATGCTTGGGAAGAAGCAGAACATGCTGCTAAGTTTGCTGAGTTGCTGGGTGACTGTGTATGGGATACAAAGACTAACTTGGAAAAGAGAATGAATGCTGAGTCAGGTGCTTGTGCTGACAAGAAACGTATTGCTACTCGTGCAAAAGCTTTGAACTTGGATGCTATTCACGATACAGTTCACGAAATGGCTAAAGACGAAGCTCGTCACGGTAAAGGTTTTGAAGGTTTGTACAACAGATATTTCAAGAAATAATATACGATTTTTTATAGTATAAATGGAGAGAGGGGGAGTAATTATTATTGTCCCCTCTCTTTTTATTGGCTATATTTAGATTAGAGATGTATAGGCCTTGTTTCTCATTCTTTCAGTAATACTTCTTCAATAGCTTTCCTGAAAGTAGTTTTATTGGCCGCTCCTATAATGATTTGCGGCTGTCCCGTTTTGGGGATAAAGATGATGGTGGGCAGTGACTGTATCCCCATGGCAGCAGATAATTCTTTTTGTTTGTCTGTATCTACTTTGTAAACTACGATTTGATCTTTGTATTCTTTGGCCAGACTTTTTAGCAGAGGGGCAACCATACGGCAAGGACCGCACCATGTGGCGTAGAAATCAATAACTGCCGGTTTCTCTCCTTTGTATTTCCAGTCAGTGGAACCGGAGGTGTAGTCAAATATATTATCCAAGAACATTTGTTTGTCCATATGTATGACTTTTCCTTCATTTTTATCTGACTTATCTCGGAAAGGAGTCTGGGCACTGAGATATCCTGTTAATCCGGTAGTTAATAAAAGACACGTGATTGTTTTTTTCATATTTTATTCATATTGGGCTAGAATTATGCTTAAATCATTGGCACGCATTACACCGCTTTGTCGCCACAATTGCTTACCGTCTTTAAAAATCATTAGTGTGGGAACTGACTGAATCTGATAGTATGCAGCAATTTCTTTATGTTTGTCTACATCTACTTTGACAATTCTTACTTTTTCCCCTTTTATTCCTTTTAATTCTTCTAAAATAGGTTTCATGGCTTTGCAAGGTCCGCACCATTCAGCAAAAAAATCAACTAATACAGGGATGTTTGAGGTGATTAAATCTTCAAATCTTTCCATAATGTTCTCCTTTCGTTATTTTTATTATAATAAAAACGTTTATAGTGTATTTTTTGTTTAAAAGTAAGTGGGTGTGTCCAAATTAGTTTTTGGAAATATGAACTTATAATCTGAAATTTGAGCATCCTAAAAGACTAAAGAAAGGGTCGTATCATTACTCCATACAGAGCTTGATACGACCCTTTTAAGTGTTATAATTACTATCTGTAACTTTTAGGAGCAGTCATTTTTGTTTTGACACCGCTTCCTTGTATTATAAGGTTGATGAACTATTATTTTTTTACAGAAGAGGGAGTATAACGTGCATTCAGTCCATCAATGATTTCTTGTGTGATGTTGTATGCCGGATTAGCGTATAGCAAATTGTCAAATCCTGTATTGCTGATAATTAGATCATATCCTTTGTTTTGATTATAAATTTTCAAGAATGAATTGATAGAATCACGTAACTGCAAGCTGTTCTTTTGATTTTCAGAAGCTAGTTCGTCGCTTAGTTTCTGTTGCAGTGCCTGCAGTTCTTGTTGTTGCTTCATCAGTCTCATCTGTTCTTGTTCAGCACGTTCACGTGTAGCGAAGCCATTATTTTCCAGTTTGCGTTGGAATTCTTTAGCATCAGCATCCAGCTTCTTTGCTTTTTCATTTAAAGTAGTGCGGATATTTTCTTCTTTCTGTATCATCACTTCATTTAAGTCATTCCAGAAATTGTACTTAGTCAACAGTGAATCGATTTCCACATAAGCTATTTTCATGTTTGAAGAACCAGCAACGCCGACAGCCGGAGCAGTGGAAGAAGTTGCAGCGTTGTTGTTGTCGCTACATTGTGCAAACACTAACACGATGGCTAGTGCTAGAAATCCATTCAGGATGAAATTTGTTCTTTTCATAATCTTTTTCACGTATTGTTTATTAATTATTATCCGTTTTGTTTTGCTTTTCAATTTCGGCTATGGCATTTTTATTAGGCTTGCGTGCTTCACGATCTTGTGATTGTACACATCCTACTCCTTTTTTACGGAGTGCCTTATTACCGCTTACATGTGTGTTTGGAAACTTTCCTTTTAGAAAGATTCCGATAGACAATAATGCTATACAGATAGCAACTATTAACACAGTTATAAGGATAGTATCAAGCATTTCTATTATTTTTGTGGTGCAAAGTTAGTGTAAGGCAAGGGAAATGCCAAATTTATTGAAGCATTTCGTATCTGCGGACTAAATTTGCGGAACAAATATAGAATTTTGCAATGATTTAGCTTTCTCTTTTCTCATTAAAAAAGAGGAAGTGTCCTATTTAAGAGAATTATTTAACTATTTTTTGCAAATTTGGAAACTGAATTTGCCTAAACAACATGATTATGAATAAAAAGGATTTAAAGCCGGCATCTGTCTTTTATTATTTTGAAGAGATATGTCAGGTACCCCGTCCCTCGAAAAGAGAGGAGAAAATAATTGCTTATTTGAAAGCCTTCGGTAGAAAACATGGTTTAGAAACTAAGACAGACGAAGTTGGCAATGTATTAATTAAAAAAACTGCCACTCCGGGTAAGGAGAATTTGAAAACTGTGATTTTGCAGTCTCATATAGATATGGTTTGTGAAAAAAACAGTGATGTGGAGCATGATTTTCTAATTGATCCCATTGACACAGTAGTGGACGGTGAATGGTTGAAAGCCAAAGGTACTACATTGGGGGCAGATAATGGTATCGGTGTGGCGACAGAATTAGCTATATTGGCTGCTACTGATATAGAGCATGGTCCGTTAGAGTGTCTTTTCACAGTGGATGAAGAAACTGGATTGACGGGTGCTTTTGCATTGAAACCAGGGTTTATGACTGGTGATATTTTGATTAATTTGGACTCGGAAGATGAAGGAGAATTATTCATCGGCTGTGCCGGTGGTGCAAATACTACAGCGGAATTTACTTATCAGCCTGTTTCTGCTCCACAGGATTATTTCTATTTCCGTGTAACGGTCAAGGGATTGACAGGTGGACACTCCGGTGATGATATTAATAAAGGTAGAGCGAATGCTAATAAGCTGCTGAATCGTTTTCTGACTCAGTTGGCTTCTAAATATATTTTATATTTATGTGAGATTGATGGTGGAAACCTGCATAATGCCATACCTCGTGAGGCACAGGCATTATGTGCGGTACCTATGAAGGATAAGGAATCGGTTCGTGTAGATTTGAATATCTATACTGCAGAACTGGAGAATGAATATGCTGCGACGGAACCGAACTTGAGAACCGAACTCTCTTCTGAATCCCCTTGTAAGGAAGCGATAGATATGACTACTGCCGGACATCTTCTGAGAGCTGTTTACGCTGTGCACAATGGGGTGTATGCCATGAGTCAGGATATTCCAGGATTAGTAGAAACTTCGTCTAATCTTGCTTCCATCAAACAGGTAGAGGGAAACAAGATTAAAATAGTGACTAGCCAGCGCAGCTCCATTCTTTCATCACGCAAGAATATGTCCGAGATGATCCGTTCTGCTTTTCTTTTGGGAGGTGCTGAAGTAATAACTGGTGACGGATATCCAGGATGGAAACCGAATACGGATTCTCCTGTTTTGAAAATTGCGATAGATAGCTATAAAAAACTTTTTGGTGTGGAACCTAAAGTAAAGGCAATTCATGCCGGATTGGAGTGTGGGTTGTTCCTTGAGAAATATCCGTCACTGGATATGGTTTCCTTTGGACCTACTTTGCGTGGTGTTCATTCACCTGATGAACGTATGCTGATACCTACTGTAGATAAATTCTGGCGTCATTTGCTGGATGTATTGGTTAATATACCGACAAAATAATTTATATGAAGAAAACAATTCTATTCCTTTGTTTGTGCTACCTGGTAGGGGTGACGTATGCACAGGAACCGTTCCGGGTAATGTTCTATAATGTAGAGAATTTGTTCGATTGTCAGCACGACACGTTGAAAAATGATTATGAATTTTTGCCGGATGCTCCGAAAGGATGGACGCAAGCGCGCTATCATGATAAATTGGCTAGGATAGCTAAAGTTATTATTGCCACGGGTGAGGAAAATGTCCCCGATTTGGTGGGACTTTGTGAAGTGGAAAATGATCATTGCTTGAAAGATCTGACAGAAAACTCGCCATTACGCGAGGCGGGTTATCGCTATGTCATGACTGATTCTCCTGATGAGCGTGGTATTGACGTGGCGTTGCTTTATCAACGTGGTACCTTTAAATTAGTAGGGAAAAACTGTATTTCTGTTCCTTATAAGGAAATAGAGCGTCGGCCTACACGTGATATACTTCATGTGACAGGGCAGGTAGCTTCCGGAGATACATTGGATGTGTTTGTGTGTCACATGCCTTCTCGTGCAGGCGGTGAGGAGAAGAGTGAACCCTACCGCCTTTTTACGGCGCAGATATTGAAGATAGCGGCAGATTCTGTTATGAATATCCGTCAGCATCCTAATGTAATGATTATGGGTGATTTTAATGATTATCCCACTAATAATTCTATTGCAAAAGTATTGGGGGCTGTGGCTCCGAAAAGTGGAGTGCAGGCCAAGAAATTATATAATTTGATGGACGGGCGTAAGGAGGGAACCTATCGTTATCGAGGTGAGTGGGGAGTACTTGATCAGCTGATTGTTTCCGGTTTTTTGTTACAAGGGCATGATAGTATGCGCACTTCATATGATAAGGCACAGATTTTAAAATATCCGTTCCTGCTGGAAGAGGATGAAAAATATGGTGGTAATATTCCATCACGTACCTATTGGGGAAAGAAATATCATGGTGGTTATAGCGACCATTTGCCAGTGTGTGTGGACTTTGAAATTGGAAAATAGGGAGAGATTGGTGGTTAGTGATGAATGGACTGCGCTATTATGTCGCAGGTGTTAATCACTAACCGCTATATATTTCTATTCATGATGATAAGGACCGTTGTTCAATATAGTCATCGCCCGGTATAGCTGTTCTACGAAAATAAGGCGTATCATTTGATGTGAGAAGGTCATCTTGGATAATGAGATCTTTTCTTGGGTTACATCATATATTTTGGGTGCAAATCCGTATGGTCCCCCAATGATGAATACTAACCGTTTGTTTACAGTGTGCATTTTGCGTTCTATCCAGTTGGCAAATTCTACGGAACGGAATTCTTTTCCATGTTCATCCAATAAAACCACTACATCGCCCGGCAACAAAGCTTTCAGAATTAATTCTCCTTCCTTCTCTTTTTGTTGCTCCATACTCAGGTTTTTGGTATTCTTGAGCTCGGGGATGACTTCCATATCGAAAGAAATGAAGTGCTTGGTACGTTCCACATAATCATTGATAGCGGTGATATAATGTTTTTCGACAGTGCGTCCTACTACTAATAATGTAAATTTCATACGTTCTTTTCTGGTTTACTTTGCAAAAATACGGAAAATCTCTACCTTTGCCTATCAATTCATAAAAAAACGATAACATTATGGACGAATTAGTAGTAAAAGACTTAATAGACAGACTGATAGACCTGTCTTTTGCTGAAGATATAGGTGATGGGGACCATACTACCTTGTCATGTATTCCCGCAGATGCAATGGGAAAATCAAAGTTGTTGATTAAGGAAGAAGGTATCTTAGCTGGCATTGAAGTGGCTAAAGAAGTATTTCGCCGTTTTGATCCCACAATGAAGGTGGAGGTGTTCATTCAAGATGGAACTCACGTGAAACCGGGTGATGTGGCTATGATGGTGGAAGGTAAAGTTCAGTCACTTCTTCAGACAGAACGCTTGATGCTGAATATCATGCAACGCATGAGTGGCATTGCTACTATGACCAATAAATATGTGAAGAAACTGGAAGGTACGAAAACTCGTGTACTGGATACCCGTAAGACAACTCCGGGTATGCGTATCATGGAGAAGATGGCTGTAAAGATAGGAGGAGGATGCAATCACCGTATCGGTTTGTTTGATATGATTCTGCTGAAAGACAACCATGTGGATTTTGCAGGCGGCATACACAATGCGGTGTCCCGTGCTAAAGAATATTGTAAGGCAAAGGGTAAGAGCTTGAAGATTGAATTGGAAGTGCGTAATTTTGACGAATTGAATCAGGCGTTGGCAGAAGGTGTGGATCGTATTATGTTTGATAACTTTACACCTGAAGATACTCGTAAAGCTGTAGAGATAGTAGGAGGACGTTGCGAAACCGAGTCTTCTGGTGGTATTACTTATGATACTATGTTACCCTATGCGCAGGCAGGAGTGGATTTCATTTCTTTTGGTGCGTTGACCCATTCTGTAAAAGGATTGGATATGAGCTTCAAGGCTTGTTAAGGAAATGTTTTATGATAAGAGAGAACTTCAAATTTTGGATCTTTTTTTGAAATATGAATGACGTAAGTGGTACGAATAAAATTAAAATAAATTCGTACATTTGCGTCATTCATATTAGTTTCTTTTATTTTCTTCTTTAAATCGGGTAGGTGTCATTCCTTTTACTTGTTTAAAGGAGGTACTGAAATACCTCGGATAGGAAAAGCCTACCTCGTAAGATATTTCGTTGATATTCATGTTGGTATTTGTAAGCAAGTAAACAGATTTTTCTATGCGTAGTTTATTGATATAGTCATTAACGCCCAACCCGGTTAGAAGTTTTACCTTATTATATAAGGATGCTCTGCTCATAGCCATTTTATCTGTGAGAAACTTAATGGAAAGTTCCTCTCCAGCCATATTTTCATTAATAAGTATATTGAGTTTGGCGATGAATTCCTCATCTTCTTTACTGTTTTTCTTTTGAGACTGTTCTGTTTCTATCCTTTTTTCGTTTTTTTCTTTTACTAGCCTATTAGATGATAATTCCGTTGCAGGAATGTTTTCTTCGACTGGTATTTTTTCTTCTTTGTTTTTTAAGATGTCGTTCAATATAGCTTGTAGGAAGTGGTTCATATTGCCTTTCATATATTTCTCTTTCCGTCGGAAATAAATGTAGCCTATACCGGCTGTGGTAATAATAAACAAGATGGCGGCTATGTCGATGAACCAGCTGGTCTTATACCAAGGAGGAGTAACGATTATGTTTATCAATTTTTGGGGTGTGGTATGATTCCCGTCTTTAGTATTGCAAGAAACCCGTATTGTGTAGTTGCCTGCGGATAGAGAGGATAAATTTAAAGTTGGATCGTAAGTTTCAATCAATTGTTTGCTTCTACTTTCAATTATGTATCGGAGCAGGTATTTTTGGAATATGTCTCTGTTCTTTATTCGAAGGTGGATGGAAAGAGAATTGTAGTTCCAAGGTATGTTTATTGTATTCTCTTTGATTTTTTTTAAATAAGGACTACCGTTAAGGAGAATGTCGGACAGGTATATTTCTGGTATCTGAGTTTCAGTTTCGGGAATGTTTGTGTTGATTTTTACCAATCCTTCGGATCCACCTAGATAGATGTAATTCTTATTAGATTGTTTTTGGTATGCGAATAAAATTTCGTTAGATGGGAAACCATCAGAACTATTCCAGATAGTAAATTTATTTTCTTTGATAATATAAGAATATAGTTGATTTTGAGCACAGATCCATAGACGTCCTTTTCTATCGGCAATGAGGAAGGATATGTTATTAAATAGTTTGGTGTGTATGCGATGGTATTTTCGACTTTTCAAGTCGAAGAATCCAAGTCCTTTGTCGGTTCCGGTCCATATTATATCGTTGTTGTCATAAGACATGGAAGTGATGGTTTCATTTTTTTCCAACTCGAATAGTAATCGGATACTGTCATTTTGTTGATCTACCCAAAAAGCTTGGTGAGCGTATTTTAAAAGAGAGAATTTATCGTTGGAGTATGATAGACAAAGTGCATTATTAGAGAAGTCGTAGTGACGATCTGTTTGCATCTTTGAGAATGTGTGGTTATGTGTATTATATGCATATGCATTACGACTGATTATATATATTTTGTTGTTTGCCACTTGATTGGCCAAAGGAAGGTAACCATAAAAACATTCTTTATAGTTGGTCTCTTTATCTATAATGGTGAAAGGACGATATTGCTGCGTCTTTTTATTGAACAGGAAAATGCCTTTGGTATACAAAGAAACCATTAATTCAGATTCAGATATTTCAGCAATGGAAATAACTTTATCTCCGTAGGTTGAGGGGAAATGGGTAAATTTGTCAGTAGAAGGGTCGTATAGGTTGATACCTCCTCCATCAGTTCCAATCCAAACTTTTCCATTCTTTTCTTCGTAAAGGCTGATGATTGATTTTTCACTGAGTCCGTTGGGATTGTTTAAAACGGCATCTTTATATGTCTTAATGTACGTTTCTTTAATACAGAATATGCCTCCGCGTACGCTTCCTGCCCATAAGTTTTTTTCTTGGTCTTTATAGAGCAAGGTGATGGAGTTTACTGGTAGGGAAGAATAGTCTCCTACTATATGTTGAAGTTGTGAGAATTGTTGAGTATGGGGAGCAAATTGGTTGATGCCACTTCCGTCTGTAGCCAACCATAGTTTGCCATTGTGTTCTGTTATGTCTAAAATATAATTGTTGTTTAATCCGGAATTTGTTTGAGTATAGTGTTCTTGGATTTTTCCTGTTTGGTCATAGCAATATAGTCCAGATCCATAAAAGGATGTGTAAATATGCTGGTCAAGAGTTATGTATAACGATGTCAGCAGGTTAGGACTGCTTGGAATAAAAAGACTAAATTGTTGAGTTTGACAGTTGTACGAGTAGATTCCTTTTCTTCGGGTACCTACTAAAATTTTGTTTTTATCGAGATAAACCATTTTTTGGATTCTATAATCTACCATGTTGATATTTTTTTTCTTTTCTTGTTTTTTAATGTGAATGATCTTTGTTTTTTTACTATGATAGTCGTAGCAATATATGGTATTCTCGCTGCCAAACCATATTCCACCTTTTACTTTGATAGAAGAATAGATCGCTTGGGAAATGGTAGTATTAAATCGGTCCTGTTCGGCATCATAAAGGGCTAACCCTTTGGGAGTTGCTATCCAAAGATTTCCTAATGAGTCTTCTGTCAGATGATTGATATAATTACTAGGTAGAGAGTGGGGATCGTCTGAATGGTGCAGATAGGTTTTGATTCCCTCTTGAGTATAACTGTTCAATCCATTTTGGGTACCTATCCATAAAGTACCTTTATGGTCTAGCAGGATGGATTGGACAGTAGCTTGGGAAAGTCCTTGCTCTATAGAGAGCTGGGTGAACGAATAATTGACACTGTGTTCGGAAGAGAACAATTTTGTGTCTGCCCATAAGAATAAAATGATAATTAAGGTCCGATACATTGTATTTTTTATTTTTTGCAAAAATACATTTTTTTTCTTTTGATAAGAATTTAAGGATTATTTTTCAGTATGAAGTAATAAGAATACTAAGATATTTTAGAAATAAAAATTGAGAAATATCCCCTTATTAGACAGAAATGGACTTGATTTATACAATTTCTGATCTCTTTAGTTGATAAATAGACTAAGTTTGCACAGTTAAATTTTTAAAATAAGTTTTGTGAACCAAAATTAATGTAGTATGAAAAATGTTATACTTTTATTATTGTCGGTATGTGGTATGCTTGCTTGTACTCATACACCGAAATGGGAATTAGTGTGGGAAGATAATTTTGATGGTGCGGAACCTGATACCACAATATGGAGCCGCATACCTCGCGGAAGACCTGATTGGCAAAATACTCAGTCATTTGATAATCGTTGTTATGAAATGCGTGATGGTTGTTTAATATTAAAGGGAATTGTGAATGATAATATGGATGTAGATACGGCGAAGTATCTGACTGGGGGATTGTGGACAAAAGACAAGCATGCTTTTCATCGGGGACGCATCGAAGTAAGAGCTAGATTGCATGGGGCGAGAGGAGCATGGCCGGCTATATGGACTTTGCCTTATGAAATTGATAAATATGTTTGGCCTATGGGAGGAGAGGTAGATATTATGGAACGTTTGAATTATGATTCTATTGTTTATCAAACCGTGCATTCGCACTATACTTATACATTGGGGATAGAGAATAATCCGAAACATGGAGGCACTGCATCCATTAATCCTGAGGACTTTAATGTATATGGGGTAGATTTTTGGCCGGACAGTTTGGTGTTTCATGTGAATGGAAAACGACATTTTGTTTATCCTCGTATCGAAACGGAACAAGAAGGTCAATTTCCTTTTGATATTCCCCAATATTTGTTGATTGATATGCAATTAGGAGGTACTTGGGTAGGACCAGTGGACTCTACGGATTTACCAGTGGAGATGGAAGTGGACTGGGTACGTCATTATCAATGGAAATAAAGCTATTCTGATATTTGTTGTTGTAATACAAATTATAAGTAACCTATTAACTTAATTAAATTGAAATTATGAAAAGACAAAGGCAAAAATTATTTCGCGTGGTTTTGGCAGGCGTCCTGATGATATTTTCATTTATGGTATACGCACAGGAACGTATAGTGACAGGTAAGGTGTATGATTCATCCGGTGAGTCTATTATAGGAGCTAGTGTAATGGTACAGGGTACTATGCAGGGAGTGGTGACTGATATAGACGGTGCTTTTCAGTTGAAGGTGCAACCTTCCCAGTCTTTAGTGATTAGCTTTTTGGGATATCAGGATGTGATCCTGCCGGTAGGAAGTAAAAATAATTTTAAAATTATTTTGGAAGAAGACTCTAAAAAGCTGGACGAAGTGGTGGTGGTAGGATACGCTACTCAGAAGAAAGTGAATTTGACAGGATCTGTTGCTTCCGTATCAGCAAAAGATATTCAAGATATTCCGGTGGCTAATACAACTACTTTGCTACAGGGACGTTTGCCAGGTTTAGTACTAACTCAGAACGGTGCACAAGCTGGTAATGATAATCCAGAAATCAGGATTCGTGGTATTGGTACCTTTGGGAATAATAATCCGATGGTGTTGATTGACGGGGTGGAAGGTAGTATTTCACAAATTGCAGAAATCCCTTCTGCCGATATTGAGAGCATTTCTGTATTGAAGGATGCGGCATCGGCAGCTATTTATGGTGTGCGTGCTGCTAATGGCGTTATTTTGATCACTACTAAGCGGGGACAGGCATCAAGCAAAGTGAAGGTTTCGTATTCAGGTAGTTATACTTTGCAGACACCAGGTATTGTTCCCGATTATGTGGATGGTTATAATTGGGCTTTGATGAAAAACGAAGTGAGCACTGGAACTTTTTCACCGGAAGCTTTGCAAAAGTTGCAAGACGGATCAGATCCGGATCATTATGCAAATACCAATTGGCTGGATGCTGTATTGCGTAATGCTAGTATGCACCAGCATCATCTGTCTGTATCAGGAGGTAATGAGAATACCCGTTTTATGACTTCGGTGGCCTATTCCAATCAAGATGGTATCATGATGAAGACAGGAGTAGAACGCTTTTCTTTTCGTTCGAATATTGATACTCGTTACAAACGTTTTACTTTTGGATTGAACTTATCCGGTAATAAGAATAATGTGACTACTCCTGCTGTCGCACCTTCCGGCGAAGGTGGAATCATGCGTTATGTATCCTGGTTTACTCGTCCTACTGTGCCGGTGATGTATTCTAACGGACACTACGGCTATGTAGATGGTTCGTCATTGAGTGCCGAACTGATGAAGAACCCTGTAGAGTCAATGTCTTTAGGGCACCGCAGCAATGAGTATTGGCGTTTTAACGGTAAGGTTTTTGCAGGTATTGATTTATGGGACGGATTGAAGTTCCAGACCAGTTTTGCTTATGCTTTTGATTTAAATGCAACGAAATCTTATTCTCCCAAATCTCCTGCCCGTTATGATGCAGAAGGAAATATTAGAAAAGCGGCAGGGGAAACGAATAAGGAGGAGGATTATTGGTATCGCAATGCAACATGGACGAGTGAGAACCTGTTGACTTATAACAAACAATTTGATAAACATAATGTTAATGTGTTGTTAGGGCACTCTGTTATTGGCTCGCGCTTTTATAAAACGACTGCTTCCATACAGGGCTTTCCTACAGAAAATATTTATGAACTTGATGGAGGAACAATTAATCCGGGTGCAAAAGGCAATTCGGAAGAATATAAACTCCAGTCATTTTTTGGTCGTGTGAATTACGGTTATGATGACCGTTATTTGTTTGAGTTCAATATTCGCCACGATGGTTCATCACGTATGCCTAAAGCCAATCGTTACGCTACATTTCCTTCCGTATCAGGAGGATGGGTGTTTTCGAATGAAGAATTAATGAAAGACTATAAAAACTTCTCCCTTGGAAAGTTGCGTTTATCATGGGGTAAGTTGGGTAACCAGGAAATCGGTAATTATGCTTATGCGGCTACTTTGGGCGCAAGCGGAAATTATTTCTTTGACCAAGGTGGGGACAAACAGGCTGGTATGGTACAGACTTCTGTTCCAAATGAAGACATCAAATGGGAAACGACCCGCTCCATCAATGTGGCCCTTGATCTTGGATTCTTTAATAATAGGATACAGACTACTTTTGAATGGTTTGATAAGAAAACTTCTGATATCTTGATGCAATTAGCTATGCCAGGCATATTCTTAGGTTCTCTTAATGCTCCTTATCAGAATGTGGGTGCTGTCCGCAATCGTGGTTGGGAATGGAATGTGAATTACTCGGATAGTAAAGGCGATTGGGTTTGGAATGTAGGTTTCAACTTGTCACACGTGAAGAACGAAATTCTGGAAATGGGCGGTTTGGAAGAAACAATAAGTGGGCAAACAATCAATCGTATTGGCAATCCTATTGGCGCTTATTTTGGATATAAAGCGATTGGTATGTACCGTACAGAAGCTGATTTACAGCGTACTAATTCAAAAGGGGAAGTCATTAAACAAAATGGTGTGGCTCCTAAATTGGGCGATATTATGTATGCTGATTTGAATGATGATGGTAATATTACTGCTGATGATCGTGATATTATTGGCAATCCTTTTCCTAAATATTCTTATAGCTTCAATTTAGGAGCTTCTTGGAAGAATTTTGACTTGTCTACTTTTTGGCAAGGAGTGGGAGGTATTTACCGTTACAGTTGGGAAACTTCTACCGATATTCGCGGTAACTTAACCGAACGTTGGTTGGATCGTTATTCTGCCGGCAACGTAAATGCTTCTATGCCGGCATTGGGTAATACTATGAATGATTCTTATTCTTCATTCTGGTTAGAAAATTCCAGTTACTTACGTTTGAAGAACTTGGAATTCGGCTATACATTCCGTCAGCCTGGACTTGTTAAGATGGGTGTTTCCAGTGTCCGTGTTTATTTTGCCGGAAGCAACCTTTTGACATTTACGTCTTTGAAAAACTGGGATCCGGAAAAAACATCGGGTGATGCTAGAAATGACGTACATCCCAATATGCGCACTTATTCATTTGGGCTAAATATTCAATTCTAACTTATAAGGAGGATATACATTATGGTAAAAAGTACAAAAAATATATGCAGAGTTTTATTTTTTTCTGGAGTGTTATTGGTTACCAGTGCATGTTCAGATAGTTTTTTGCAGACGGATTCTCCGAATCAGCCTTCTCAAACCACTTATTGGCAGACCGAATCGGATGCATTGATGGCTTTGACAGCTTGCTATGATGCCATGCAGAGCCAGAATTTATATGATGACAATATTGATGGCTGGAAGTTTGGATTTCTAGGACGTGAAACCAGTACGGATAATGGAGACCACACATGGGGTGATTGGATGCTGGGAAGTTCTATCTCGAAATGTGCTTCTTCCACTACCGATGAATGCTTTTCTATGTACTGGAATGCTAATTATGAAGTGATTAAGCGTTGTAATATGTTGGTAGAGAATGTGGAACGTATTCCGATGGAGGCTGAAAAGATAGATGCATACAAGGCGGAAGCAATAGCATTACGAGCTTTGATGTATTGCAATCTGACCTCCGTATTCCGTGATGTCCCTTATCTGACGAAACCTTTAACTTTGGCTGAAGCACAGGCTCCCAAGGCGGAACGTAGCCAGATTATTTCGTCCTTGTTGGAAGATTTGAAGACTTGGATTCCTAAAATACCAGTTATAGGGAAAGCGCAAAAAGGACGTATGTCCCAAGAAGCAGGTTATGCCATTATGGGACGAATTGCTCTTTTTAATCAACGTTGGGACGAGGCAATAACGGCTTATAAAAATGTAGTAGGAAAAGTGCAGCTTTTTAAGTCGGGTGACGGAACTGATTATGCTGCCAATTATGCTGATTTGTTTAAAGAGCAAAATGAAACGGCAGCAGAAGTATTGTTGAGTGTCCATTTTAAAGGTCCGGGATTAGGTGAAGGAAGTTGCTTTGGGGTTTGTTGGTCTGCTCCAATGAATGCTATTGAAGGTTCTATGAACTTGTGTGATGATTTTTATTGTATAGATGGGTTGCCCATCGATAAGTCACCTTTATTTAAAGGAAGTCTTGTTCAAGGAGCCCATACGAAGGCTAATCCGGATATGGGACGTTATGAGAATCGTGATCCTCGTATGAAAGGTACATTGATGTTACCTGGTATGGAATGGAACGGAAAACTGTTTACTAATAATTTGCCGGCAAGTTCTACCTGTTGTATTCGTAAATGGTACACTCCAGAAGATACAGTTAATGAATATGACGGTAGTCTTGACTTCTATGTTATCCGTTATGCAGAGGTACTTTTGTCACTTGCTGAAGCTATGATTGAGAAAGGTGGTTATCCACAAGCCGAAATAACAGGATATATTAATGAAGTTCGTGCTCGTGTTGGTATGCCAGCGGTAGAAGTAGTGGAAGGAACTAATTTGAATAAAGAAGAATTGCGCGCCATTGTACGTCACGAACGCCGTGTGGAATTGGCTTTTGAAGATTTGCGTTTTGCAGATCTTTACCGTTGGGGAGAATTTGAAAATGCTCAAAAGCGTATGCAGAAAGACCAGTCATTCTATGGCTTTGGAGTAGTTTCGCGGGGTAATCTTCGTGGTGCGCAAGATTTGGTTTGGCCTATTCCGCAAGGTGAGATTGATACGAATCCGATGTTGGAGCAACATAGTGAATGGAAATAAGAATGATTGAATTATCTATTGTAATATAACTGTGATGAGGTAAGAGATTGTTAAAAGGTATTTTCTTGAAATAAAGGACAAGTATGTGGTGATAAGGCTGTAACTTGTCCTTTATCGTTTGTTTCCTATTATATATGTTCTATTTCATAACGTAGCATATTTTGTTAAATTACAATGTGATGTTATTTATCTTTTCGTCTCTTTGTTTTATCTTTGTCGTTGAATATTATAAGTAATTAAGTATATGAAGAAAAAGAATGTTTTTAAATGGTGGGGAGTTGTTTTGTTCTTATGTATGTGTTCTGTTCATGCTGAGGCGCAGGATTTGAAATCTATATTGACAGGAGTGGCAAAGGCGGCAATTGGTAACAAGGCTACTACGGCTCATTCTATTGTGGGGACTTGGTCTTATCAGGCTCCTGAATGTCAGTTCGAGAGTGATCAGTTACTGGCAAAGGCTGGTGGAGAGGTAGCGGCCAAAGAAGTGGAAGAAAAATTACAGACTATATATGATAAGATTGGTTTGACTAGTATTAAGTATATTTTCAAGGAGGATGGTACTTATTCATATACATTGAAAAGACGTACGGTAAGCGGCACTTATGTTTTTGATGAGGAAGCTAAGACGATTATTATGAAAAGTAAGTTGGGCATACAGACGGTAGCTTATGTGACAGTGACAGGCAATAGTATGAGTCTTGTGTTTAATGCCGATAAGTTGATGTCTATTCTAAAGGTGATTACTGGAGCGGCTTCCAAAGTAAATTCTACAGCTGCCACTCTTAACAGTGTAGCTGAAGCTTATGACGGGCTGATGTTAGGATTTGAATTGAAAAAGTAGATGCTTTTTGTAAAATATGGGATACAAGTCTTTTATAAAAGTTGAAAAATTGTGATTGGAAATAATGTTTAAGGATAAAACCGTTTTAACCTTATTATTATGGTTAAAACGGTTTTTTTATTAACATGTATTGTTTTTGTATATACTGGTCATGAATGTAATATATTGCATATATGTGAGAACGGTTTATTCTTGCTCTTTCAGTGCTGCGAAAATCAAACCTTCCAGTTCTTCCGCCAGTTCGGGGTTATCCTGAATCACTTGTTTGGAAGCGTCACGTCCTTGTCCCAGTTTGGTTTCGTTGTAGCTGTACCATGAACCGCTTTTCTTGATGATGCCTAAATCAGCACCCAAATCAATGATTTCACCAGCTCTTGAGATACCTTCACCAAACATGATATCGAATTCGGCTTTACGGAAAGGAGGTGCCACTTTGTTTTTCACTACTTTTACTTTAGTCTGGTTGCCGATTACTTCTTCACCATCTTTCAGTTGAGTGGAGCGACGGATATCCAAACGTACGGAAGCATAGAATTTCAGAGCATTACCACCGGTAGTTGTTTCTGGATTACCAAACATGACACCGATTTTTTCACGCAACTGGTTGATAAAAATACAAGTTGTATTGGTTTTGCTGATGGCTGACGTAAGCTTACGCAAAGCCTGAGACATCAAACGCGCTTGTAAACCTACTTTGTTATCACCCATATCTCCTTCAATCTCAGCTTTTGGAGTCAATGCCGCGACAGAGTCGATAACAATGATATCAATAGCGGATGATCGTATTAGCTGCTCAGCAATTTCAAGTGCCTGCTCACCGTTATCGGGTTGTGATATCCATAAGTTATCTACATCCACTCCCAGTTTGGCCGCATAGAAACGGTCGAAAGCATGTTCGGCATCAATGAAAGCTGCAATGCCGCCTGCCTTCTGAGCTTCAGCAATGGCATGGATAGCCAATGTAGTCTTACCGGATGATTCGGGACCATAAATTTCTATGATTCTACCTTTGGGATAGCCGCCTACCCCTAATGCGGCGTTCAAGGCGATAGACCCGGTAGGAATCACTTCCACTTCCTGTACGTTGTCATCACCCATTTTCATGATAGAGCCTTTACCAAAAGTTTTCTCTATCTTATCCATTGCAGCTTGCAGTGCTTTCAGTTTTTCACTATTTCCGGCACCTGGAGCTGCTGAGAATGGAATTTCTTCGTTATCTTTTTTTGCCATAAATCTGTTGGTTTATAAAATTTGTTGTGCGTGTTCTTTTGTTTTCACCTCTTTGGGAGAGATGATACGTTCAATCACGCCTTCTTCGTTGATGATGAAAGTCGTACGGAATATACCCATATATTTACGTCCGTACATACTTTTTTCTCCCCATACTCCGAATTGTTCTACCAACTTCTTGTCGGTATCGGCAATAAGAGTAAAGGGCAGCTCGTTCTTTTCAATGAATTTCTGATGCGATTTGGCATCATTCACACTGACACCGATTACTTCATAACCATGGGCGCGCAGTTCCGCATAATTATCACGCAAGTTACATGCCTGGGCAGTACAACCCGATGTCATATCTTTAGGATAAAAATAAAGTACTATCTTTTTTCCTTTGTAATCACTTAAACGAATTTCTTCTCCTTTTTCGTTCAAGCCTAATATTTCTGGGACTTTATCTCCTATGTTCATTTTTTTAGTGGTTAATGATTTATGGTTATTGTGGCCGCAGGTATGAATTACTTACCATGGGCCGTTAATCACTTTTTAAAGTTCTAAATCACCATCAAATACTTCATGCCAAGGCAGCCCTTGTTTGTTCAGTTGTTCCATAAATGGATCGGGATCAAACTCTTCTACATTCCATACTCCTGGACGTTTCCACAATCCTTGCAGGAACATCATGGCTCCAATCATGGCAGGAACTCCTGTTGTATAGCTCACTCCCTGCATTCCAGTTTCTTTGTAAGCTTCTTGATGGCTACAGTTGTTGTAAACATAGTAAGTACGTTCTTTGCCATCCTTTACGCCTCGGATGCGGCATCCGATAGAAGTTTCGCCTTCATAATTTTCTCCTAGATCCTGTGGATTGGGGAGTACGGCTTTTAGGAATTGTAACGGAACAATTTTCGCTCCGTTATAATCTATTTCGTCAATACGGGCCATACCGATATTCTGGATGACACGCAGATGAGTCAGATATTCCTGACCGAAAGTCATCCAAAAGCGAGCACGTTTGATAGTCGGGAAATTCTTAACTAATGATTCCAGCTCTTCATGATACAGCAAGTAGGAATCACGAGGACCGATATTGGGATAAGTCAGATCCTTGTGGTATTCCAATGGTTTGGTGGTCACCCATTTGCCTTCTTCATAATAACGTCCGTTCTGAGTAATTTCGCGGATATTGATTTCAGGATTAAAATTGGTAGCAAACGCTTTGTGATGGTTACCGGCATTACAGTCCACAATATCCAAGTAGTGCATCTCGTCAAAATGATGTTTTGCAGCGTAGGCTGTATAAATACCACTTACTCCCGGGTCGAACCCACAACCCAGTATAGCTGTCAGTCCTGCGTTTTCAAAACGTTTCTTATAAGCCCACTGCCAACTGTATTCGAAATGAGCTTCATCTTTCGGTTCATAGTTTGCTGTATCCAGATAATTCACTCCAGCCTTCAGACAAGCTTCCATGATGGTCAGATCTTGATAAGGCAGAGCTACATTGATGACGATTTCGGGTTTGAAACTATTAAACAGGGCTACCAGTTCGTCTACATTGTCCGCATCTACCTGTGCAGTCTTAATAGCTGGATTGCCGATAGCTTTTACGATTGCATCACATTTTGATTTTGTACGGCTGGCGATCATGATGTCAGTGAATACATCCGGATTCTGAGCCACTTTGTGTGCTACGACAGTACCTACACCGCCTGCACCGATAATTAATACTTTACCCATTTGCTGTTTTTTATTCTTGTTAAAATAAAATGCCCGGCAAACATTACCGTTCACAGGGCAAAGATAACAAAATATTTTGGGTATTAGTTGATATGATCTAGTTTCTTATTGGTGAAATCTAATGTTTTTCTTTCGTAGGACCATGTTTCATGGCCACCCGTGACTATATGAATGCGTATGGGATTACCCAAAGCCAAACGACATTCGTCGGTTGTCATTCCTTTCCGTACCTTACCGCGGCTTATCATGTTCCAAACTTCTTCTGTGATATTCGGATACTTGGCTCGTAAGTTACCTATGCCGAATAGAACCGTAAAATAATTGTCTGATTGTAAAATCACATCAACTACACTCGTATGGGTGAATGTAGCTTTTATCTTATAATTCTTTCCATCTATGTCTTCCAGCTCTAAAAAGATGTAAGGGGAGTTGTTTTGTGAGATTATATTTTTGATGGTGAATTGTGTATATCGGGGAAGTCTCACCGGAGTATCTGTTTCATCCAGACATTCCGTTTCCGCTTTCAGATAGACAGGTTTTTTCCCATATTTGCTCATCAGGTTCTTTGATTTTTTTGTATTTGCATCACTGAAGCTAAATGAATTTGGAAAATATTTATTTTTATTTTCCATAATAAAATCACTGTCTGCCATGCCGCAATTAGTCTTTGATATAGCTACCGGCTGATAGTAGGTGTTTCCTTTCTTGTCTTGGAATACGATTTTTACAGGGTATGCGCGGCTGCCCACTCTGACAGCTGTTACAGTTACTTCTTCATTCATACCAATCGGGACTTCTTTATAGCCCGATGTGCTGTTGGGGTCATCTATACGTACTTTGTTGGTACGCATATATAAGGTTTGTCTTTCCAGCAACTCTTTGGCTATGTCCACATCACCCAGGTAGGCAAGGGTAGGGATACCAGCTTTGGGCTTTAGGCAATATTGTTCCAAAGTGGTGTTTTTAAGTTCGTGATAATATTGTTGCCCTTCACATTCAAAGTTAAAATGTACAAAACCCCGTTCGGTAATTTCCGAACCTAGATATTCAAAAATTTTATGTTTTAAATCTCCTGTATCCACCTCCTTATTAGTCTCCGTCGATTTAAAAGGAGGAATAATGATGTCTTTACGTTCCGGTATCACCATGAATTTCATGCCTGGTGTCCAGTCACACAGGTTGTAATGCTTGAAATGATCGTTTATAAACTGTTTTTCCAAAGACTCTACGGAAATACTTGTTTGTTGTGAAGTAGTCGTGACTATATATCCGTTTTGTGCATAAGTGCATAAGCTACAGCTTGTTGCCCCAATTAAAATGGTTAAAAACTTTTTCATCGCTTTAAGTGTTAGTATATATAAATTCATACAAAGGTATAAAATTTTTGTGTATAATTGCTATAGTGAAAAATAAAATGGTTAGTTTTGCACACTAAACTAACAGATTTAACAAAAAAATAATATGAAAAAACTAGTATTAGAAATGATGGCTATTTGTGCCGGAGCATTGATTGTATCTTGTGGTAGTGGAAAGAATATGTTGTCTGTTTCTTCTCTGGATGGGGAATGGAATATTACAGAGGTGGATGGACAAAAGATATCTACAGAGAGAATGCCTTTCATTGGTTTTGATGTAGCTCAGAAACGTATTTATGGAAATAGCGGATGTAACCGTATGATGGGAAGTTTTGAAGCCGACTCTCTGAAGCCAGGTACATTGAAGTTTGGACAGATAGGAAGTACCCGCATGATGTGCCCTGATATGAAGACTGAGCAGATGGTATTGGGTGCATTGGATAAAGTGACTTCTTTCCAGACGGTTTCTGACAAGCCTAGTGTGATAACTCTATGTAATCAAGATGGTCAGCCGTTGATGACTTTGGAAAAGAAGGCGGCTCCGGAAGTGTCACTGTCTGATCTTTCAGGAGAATGGGTTATTGAATTGGTGAATGGAAAGAAGATTGTAGGTACGGCTGAGGTAACTCCTTTTATCGGTTTTAATTTGGATGAAAGCCGCATTTACGGTAATATGGGCTGTAATACTATTAATGGTGCATTAACGCAGGAAGATGGAAAACCCAATTCTTTGAGATTTGACAATGTTGCTACTACCATGATGATGTGTCCTGATATGGAAACTGAAACTATTGTGCTGAATGCTTTGAATGAAACAAAAAGTTTCAGCATGAAAGATAATAAAGTATACTTATTAGGTGAAAATGGAAATGAATTGCTGGTGTTGAAGAAACGATAATCCATATACATTCAAATAGATATGGTCGGCCTATTTTCTCATAAACGAGAAAATAGGCCGATTGCATTTATGGCATTATGGTAGGATGCTGACAAGTATTCTGTTTGGTGGAATTCTGACATTCTTACCTTATATAAATCCATCTAAAAGTATCATATAACAAATAAATCAGTCATTTTGTCAGCCTTTGTCACATTCTTATTTTTGGCATACCGTTTGTTTTATGAAGGACGTGCGGTTGGTGCACCAAAGAAAAAAAGAAATCCTTCGTGAACCATTCGCCAAGAAATCAGTTTAATTGAAAACAAATAAATAAAGATATATAATTATGGGAAAGATTATTGGTATTGACTTAGGAACCACAAACTCATGTGTTTCAGTATTTGAAGGTAATGAACCGGTAGTAATCGCAAACAGTGAAGGTAAACGTACTACTCCATCTATCGTTGCATTTGTCGACGGTGGCGAACGTAAAGTAGGTGATCCTGCAAAACGTCAGGCAATCACTAACCCGCAACGTACTATTTTTTCTATCAAGCGTTTCATGGGTGAAACTTGGGATCAGGTACAGAAGGAAATAGCCCGTGTCCCTTATAAAGTAGTGAAAGGTGACAATAATACCCCACGTGTAGATATCGACGGACGTCTTTATACTCCGCAAGAAATTTCAGCTATGATTCTGCAGAAGATGAAGAAAACAGCTGAGGATTATCTGGGACAAGAAGTTACAGAAGCCGTTATCACCGTTCCGGCATACTTCTCGGACTCACAACGTCAGGCTACTAAAGAGGCTGGTCAGATTGCAGGTTTGGAGGTTAAACGTATTGTGAACGAACCGACAGCCGCTGCCTTGGCTTATGGGCTTGATAAGGCTCACAAAGATATGAAGATTGCTGTGTTCGACCTTGGTGGTGGTACATTTGATATCTCTATCCTTGAATTTGGTGGTGGTGTGTTCGAAGTACTTTCTACTAATGGTGATACTCATTTGGGTGGTGACGATTTCGACCAAGTGATCATTGATTGGTTGGTGCAGGAATTCAAGAATGACGAAGGCGCGGATTTGACAAAAGACCCGATGGCAATGCAGCGTTTGAAAGAGGCTGCAGAAAAGGCAAAAATTGAATTGTCTTCTTCTACTTCAACTGAAATCAACCTGCCATACATCATGCCCGTAGACGGTATGCCTAAGCACTTGGTTAAGACTTTGACCCGTGCTAAATTTGAAGCTTTAGCTCACAATTTGATTCAGGCTTGTCTTGAACCTTGTAAGAAAGCTATGAGCGATGCAGGTCTGAGCAACTCTGATATCGATGAAGTAATCCTTGTAGGTGGTTCTTCTCGTATTCCGGCTGTTCAGGAATTAGTAGAGAAATTCTTCGGCAAGACTCCTTCTAAGGGCGTGAATCCTGATGAAGTTGTTGCTGTAGGTGCTGCTGTTCAGGGTGCTGTTTTGACAGATGAAATCAAGGGCGTTGTATTGCTGGATGTTACTCCGTTGTCAATGGGTATCGAAACATTGGGTGGTGTAATGACTAAGTTGATTGATGCAAACACTACTATCCCGGCTCGTAAGAGTGAGACCTTTTCTACAGCTGCCGATAACCAGACTGAAGTGACTATCCATGTACTTCAGGGTGAACGTCCGATGGCTTCACAGAATAAATCAATCGGTCAGTTCAATTTGACTGGTATTGCTCCAGCTCGTCGTGGTGTTCCTCAGATTGAAGTAACGTTTGATATTGACGCTAACGGTATTTTGAAAGTATCTGCAAAGGATAAGGCTACCGGTAAGGAACAAGCTATCCGTATTGAAGCCTCCTCTGGTTTGAGTAAGGAAGAAATCGAAAAGATGAAAGCCGAAGCTGAAGCTAATGCAGAAGCAGACAAGAAGGAACGTGAAAAGATTGACAAATTGAATCAAGCTGATTCTATGATTTTCTCTACTGAAAATCAGTTGAAGGAATTAGGTGACAAGTTGTCGGCTGATAAGAAAGCCCCGATTGAAACTGCTCTTCAGAAACTGAAAGATGCTCATAAGGCACAGGATTTGGCTGCTATTGATACTGCCATGGCTGAACTGAATACAGCATTCCAGGCTGCCAGCGCTGAAATGTATGCTCAGAGTGGTGCACAAGGTGGCGCTCAGGCTGGTCCGGGTGCAGGTACAGGACAACAGGCTAATCAAGGTTCTTCTTCTAATAACAAAGAAGATATTCAGGATGCAGATTTTGAGGAAGTCAAATGATTCCGATAAGGATACAGATAATAAACAATAAGCAAAAGCGTGTAGCTCAATGAGTTGCACGCTTTTTGCGTTTATGGGGTTCATGGTTGCTATGTGTTTTCTATGGGCTTTTTTATCTCTTATTTGCGACATGTTTGCGACAAGGCAAAAAAGTAGATAATGTGGTACTTAATCACACTTATACATACTAATACATACTTAAAAGTAGATAACATGCCAACAATCGGATTTGAAATCAAACGGAAGTGCAAGGTCTGCGGCAAAGTGTTTGTCGCAAAAACACTTGACAGTCACTATTGTTCCCCTAAATGTGGTAAAGTGGCTTGGAAACGCAAAAAGGATGCAAAGGATAGAAACGCGAAGTTAGAAGCCATTGCCCAACAAGTATCAGACATCAGAGAGTACATTTCTGTAAAGGAAGCCGTCGCTATGTTCGGGGTGGAACGTAGCACTCTGTATCGCCTGATTAAATTGGGACGTATTCCAACTATCAATATGGGTACAAGGCTCACACGTATCAAACGCTCTGAAATGGAACGGCTTTTTCTAAACAGATCGGAAAGTATTGCGGAGAAAGAAAAGCCTGCTCCTAAAATATACAGCTTAGAGCTAGAGGATTGCTATACCATTACTGAGATTTGTGAGAAGTATCATATTAATGATAGTTCAGTATGGGCGCACGTTAGAAAATACTCTATTCCCTCAAGACAAATAGGAAACTGTGTGTATGTACCCAAGCAAGAAATTGATAATCTATATAAATCAGAAGTAGAATGAAGAAAGCATTACCTAATACCAAAGTGACCGTCAAGCTCAGAAGGTCGAATTACAAGGAAGAATGGTATCTGATCATAGAATCATCCCCAGTTTATAAGCGAGGTTCTAAACGGGCGAGCCGTGTGGTCGAAGGTGTATCGTTTATTACGACACACCTTCTTTGTGCGTAAAAAGAAGAAGATGTGCATTTGGATACACTTTCGAGTCGAATTTATTATCTAATTATTTTCAGCAATTAGTACCTTTAATGAAAATGGCAATTGGGAACTCCATAAAACGCGTCTTCTCATCTTCGGGAAATTGTTGGATTATAAATTGAGCCACATCTATTTTGCCTAAAAGTAGGAATGCTCCAGCTCTTACCATATCAGAATTGTTTTGAGAAAGTTGAAGTAATAAGTTGATTTCATCTTCTGTAAATGCTCGCTGACGTTTTGTTATTTGCAAGCTATTCAATTGATGTAGTGCAATCATTGAGTTCTCACGTTCATTTTCCAAAAGCCATTTCGATAATGACTGAGCTGCTTTTATAGTATGCTTACTTTTCTCTAAGTGTCCTAATTGTTTTAACTCATCATATGCTTTCAATATTTGAAGTAGATCCAAATTTGCCTGGATAATTACGCGGGAATCTTTTAAATTACACTCATTATATATTTCAATAATTCTATTATATGGAATATTATCAAAGAGTACATAACCCTTTTGTCCTAGAAAAGAAAATATTGGTACTTGGAATGGAGACACATCGCTATTTTGCATTACTTTAATAAGAGGTGATGCAAAAGCGTTGTCTAAATAAAATTTTTTATTATTGTCACTTTGGCATACTAAAAGCACATTTATATTTGCAATCCTGATCTTAAATATGTCTTGTGGGTTTGTAAGCCCAATCGCTTTGTGTTCAATAAGAGCTTTATACAATTGACGCATAGAAAAATCGTCTTCTTCCGTAAACGTCTTATAATTTATCGGAGTCTTTATATTTAAAATATTAAGAACAGATTTGTGGATACTTAGATTTGATAACCGCTTGTTTATCATTGACAAAATAACTTTTTTATTAGAAGCTTTAATCGTGATTTCCGTTTCTCCAAACTTTATACTACCAAATTTGATTAGTCGCTTATAAACTTCATAGGCTTTTATTTGCCCATCTGTAGTATTAGCTAATATTTCCAATGTGCTGCTACGTTCAGTAGATGATAACCCTTGTTCGGATTTAAGAAGAAATAAACCTTCTAATTTATAAGATACATTCTCCTTTGTATAGGTTAGGATATAATTTGAGGCAACAATATCTTTCCCGATATAAACGTTCTCATCTTTTTTGATAGTTAATTCAGGCATGACAATATTCATCAAGCCATTTCCTATAGGTATTTCAACGCCTTCCTTTGTCTTTAGATACAGGAAGGATTTAAATCCTCCAAGAAAGTCATTCAGAAGATTATCTTTCTTCCCTTGAAAAGTAAATTCCCACTGATAGTTATAGATATTTTTAATATCTTCAATACAAACCTGACCTTTTGAAGCGAAACTTTTTTGTTTAATGCAATCTAGCAAGAAGGCTTTCAATTCGACTTCAATCCATGGCTTGTCCATGCTTAGTGGTTCAAATTGTATATTTTTGGTCTTTTGCTGTTGCTCTATAGATGCTAGTTCTCCACGTATTTCTATAGGAGCCATTTTTTTATAGAATATCTTGGATTTCCCATCTGTCATTACCTCGACTACAAAGAAAACAAATCCTTCGTTCCGAGCGTTTTTAAGGAAGACCGTTTCGACAGGGAATGTTTCTTTGTCCTTGAATTTAGGAACTTCTTTTCCTTTCACCTGAATTCGAAGACTTCCAATATAATTTTTTCTAATATCTTTTTTATTTTCGTATAGATTGAGTTCCCCATCCCAATCAGGAGTTTTATCATTTTCTTGAATTTGGGGTGAAACTAAGTTACAAGTGTTAAAATAGCGTTTCACTGCACCTGTAGCCAATTCTTCTATATCTTTTTTACTTAGCATAAACCTTCTATCAGTTATCAAATTCAATTTTTTTTCCAAACTTCCAACACAAGACGTTTGGTGCGGAATTCACCTAGCTCACGAATTTCATGGTCTTTTTGTTCTTGATAAGACGAGTTTACGGCTGGCAGTAGTAGCCAACATCTGTAAACACGTTCCTTACGCATCGCTTTGTATGTGGCTTCTACATTGTGAAGACATTTGTACACGTTGAAAGCCACCTTGTATGTATTATGTTCAATAATAACATCTGCATTCCATGTGGTAGACTTTACTTTGGTTATATAGTCTAGTCTCATGTCTTTGCAAACGTTAAGTACCGCTGATATGATTGTTTTTTTTCATGATCATTATTTTACTTATTTTTCTTTCTCCCTTCTCTCCTTAACTTGATCCAATCCTGACTCTTTTTAGCTAATACACTTTCTCCTGCAGGAAAATAGAGAGGAAAAATTTTATATAAGAAACTTATAATATCATTGCACTTCTTGCCCATATTGAAAAAAGCAGAGCAGACAGGATACATAAGTTCTTGTTGACTACATGTGTCTTTGGGGTGAATGGTTATTGAGTGAGTGACTATAAAACCGTGTTCTGTAAATGCGCAAGCACTGGCAAGAATAGCTTTCTGTTCTTCCTCTGTGAACATTTTGATTTTATCTGCTAACCATTCAAGTTCTCTTTGCTGAAGTGCTTGTTGCTTTTCATTCTGATGTTCCAATAGGATTGCTACACTTTCTTGTTGCTTTTCGGTCAAGGCATTTTCCAATGCTTGATTCTTTCGTTTAAGGACATTGAATTTCAGTAATGCGGCAATGTACATACAGAAATAACCTACTGCAATATCGAACATCAGAACAAGCAGATAATTGTTGCTTGAATTTGGGGCATGTCCCGCCATATACTCACTGATAGGAATAACAGCTAATAGCATGATGATGGCTATTGCATAAAGCACTCTGTATTGCGTTTTATGGTTTACCTGCGGTAAGGAGGCAAACAAAAAGGCAATAATCAAAACGGCAATTATTACACAAAGTGGAATGAAAGATGTTCCCATAGGTTTATTGCTAGGTTTGAGGATTAATTACAATGCGCCAATAGCCACCATGGTCTGCTCCTTCACGGGACAAAATTCCCATAGAACGAAGCTTTGAAATATGTTTTTCTACGGCTCGGGAGCTTATTCCTATTTTATAGGCCATTGCTTCTGCAGACATTGATGGGTCGGAAATGACGAAATCAATAATCTTTTGTGCGGTTTTCCCAATGCTTTTAGATTTGTTTTTCGAATCTCCGAACTTTTTCTCCGAACCTTTTTGCATTATCTCCGAACCTTTCTCCGAACCTTCTGGTGTATCACCAAAGGTTTTCACCGAACTTTTGCTGTTTACACCGAACTTTTCGACCGAACTTTTTTCGTTTACAGGGTACTTTTCGAGGGTGCTATTTACCCTGTTAGCCACTTCCTCAATTGGTATTCTTCCGCTTTCGTTCCAATTCAGATTATAGAAAGTGGTGTAGAATGAAGTTGCTTCCGTTTGATATTGTGGCTCTTTTCTTTGCAGGAAATTAGGCAGCTTCTCCGTAAGTTCCCGCATTTTCCGTAAACCCGATCCACGTTTCTCCATATAGTCCAACTGTGTAAACATATCCGCAATGACAGGGTTACGGCGCATGGACGGCACTTTGTATATATCTCGGTCTTGAATCTGTGTACCGTCAAGCATAGCGCCTGGTGATACCAGTTCTACACGGTCATCGTAAATATCTATATGCACTTCGCCACCCATTACAGTATAATCTCTATGGATAAGGTGATTTACCAACCCTTCAAAGATAGCACGGTCGGAATAGTCGGGGAGGTTAAGGCGATAGTTTGGCATCTTCACCCAGCCGCTCATGGTATAGTTTTTGATGAAATCCATACCATATTTTAAGAGCAGCACAAGGTTAGCCCGATGTTCTACGGAACTGATGGCATCATCCTTATATAGTCCAGTCCAACGAGTGCAGAAAATACGCGATTGAAATACGGTGCAATTATCCACAAACAGCAATCCTGCATTGGTCAGTTTGCCGTCAGGAGTTACCAGTCCGAATGATTCCAAATATTTGTCATTCCATTCCTGATGGGTTTGCTCGCGGAATGTGTTGGCAAGGATGATGAAAGAATGCTTACTGGCATCCACTTGAGTAGGCAGTGAATCCCAAGTCATGTGCGTGCTTTTTAATACCAATGAAAGAAGTTGTTGCGAATTACACTCCACGCTTTCATTGCCAATTCGCATATATGCGGTACGTGTCCCATCCTGATAATAGTAATAAGGTGTAAGCGTTCCTGCCTTTACTTTCATTTCAAGCAGGGCATGCCCTTCGTGTTCTATCGGAATAAGCTGAACTTCCGGCACAGGGTCAAGTCGTGCCTTTATCATTTCACTGATAAAATCAGCATCTGCTTGTGGATTCTCCAAACCTACAATCATTCCGTCATCGTTCACTCCATAGAACAAACTGCCACCGTCCGTATTGGCAAATGCCGACACGGATTTAAGCCACGACTTTACTTTCTTACGCTCCAACATTTCCTTGAAATCGTAAGTTGAGCATTCTGTTATCAATGTATTGTTATGTATCTGCATCGTTTTCTTATTGTTGTTTGGGTATAACATCCCAATATCATACACAAAGGTAAGGATAAAACCGAAGAATCTGTTAAAAACATTGCTTTCTTTTGATTTTTATGCGTTTACATCTCGTTATTTATGAATAAAAATTGTACTTTTGTGAGCAAGAGCGTGTGTTGCTTATGGATGCTTATTTTCGGGTTTGCGTTATATTTGCAACACGTGTACGCAAGTTGCTGATAGGTATATCATGTTGATTTTGAGGAAGTGAAGTAATTCAGACAAGGACATAAATAATAAGCAAAAGCGTGCAGTTTATCAGAACTGCGCGCTTTTGTGTTTTTTATTGTTATATACTTGTCGATATAAGGACACTGAGTTCTTTCTCTTTAATTCTTAAGAATCTATTTGCCATTACAAGTATTTAAGTCCTCATTAAAATATAAATCATGATATTATATTTTTCTTTGATGATTTATTTAATTAACCTAGGTAATGGCAAATATGAGATTAGTAAAATTAAAGTATCGTCCGAGTAAGGGCGTTTTCGTTTTTGAATACATGCAGGAGCAGATAGAGCGTCTTAGAGGGCAAGGAAAAGAACGGACAGTCGAAACATATCAGTCCGCATTGAACAGCTTCATGAAGTTCCGTGACGGCATAGACTTATGTTTTGATGAGATGGATGCAGATTTGATGGAACATTATGAAACGGAGATGCGCTCCACTCACCATTTAAGTCGTAATACCACTTCTTTTTATATGCGTATTTTGCGTTGTGTGTATCGCAAGGCAGTGGGTGAGGGACTGGCCCTTCCTGCAGATCCCTTTGAGAATGTGTATACTGGTGTGGACAAGACCTCAAAGAGAGCTGCCACCCTGACAGATATCAAACACATCAAGCAGTTGGATCTTTCCGATCATAAATCGTTGGAATTTGCACGAGATATCTTTCTCTTTTCTTTCTATATGCGAGGAATGTCTTTTATAGATCTTGCCTATTTGCGCAAAAAAGATCTCAATAGTGGCTTTGTGAGTTATAGCCGTCGTAAAACAGGTAAGAAACTCATTATACGGTGGGAAAAACAGATGCAGGAGATTATTGACAGATACGGAGATTCGGAAACACAATATCTTTTACCTATTATAGAACGAGAAGATGGCACGGAGCGCAGACAATACCGGAATAAAATGTTGCTGGTGAACCGTAAATTGAAGAAGATTGCAGCCCGGGCAGGATTGACCACACCACTTACTATGTATGTAGCGCGCCATTCTTGGGCAAGTATAGCCAAGACGAAAAATATCTCGATTGGTATTATTAGCGAAGCGATGGGGCATGATTCAGAAACTACTACACAAATCTATCTTTCGTCTATACAGACTAATCAGATAGATAATGCAAATAGAAATATTTTAAAAGATCTATAAGAAGGGGAATATTTGAATTATTTTGAAATTAGGACGCACTCTTATATAGAGAGCGTCTATCGGTTGCAAAGATATAGATTTATTTTCATTTTCTAGCATTTACAGACTGTAAACTGATAAAAAAGTTTTTTTTCTCTCTATATATATCATAAACTTATGGGCTGATTTAATTCATACAACTTACTACATTAATGGAAATCAGAAATTTAAGAAATCGGACGCTCTCTATATAAGAGTGCGTCTGTTTTTAGTCGGATTATTCCACTATGAGTATTGTAAATAACAAGGGCAAAGACATGCCACAACAAATTTTGGGAACGATGGTTCAAAAGACCGACGACGCCGTAGGCATATTCCGAAATGATCAGGAAAAAAAGCATTGGTATGTGGCTGTTGTAAATAACAGAAGTGAAAAAGCCTGTCAGGATAGATTACGAAAACGTTTGAAGAACGAAACTGATAGTGAGAAAGCTTATGAAGTTTATGTCCCTATCCAACAGGAGATGAGTATTCGTCATGATGGTAAACGTAAAAAAGTGGACCGTATTTTTTTTCCTGCTCTTGTTTTCATTCGCTGCACAGATTCAGTAAGACGGAAAGAAATAGTCTGCCTTCCTTATATAAAACGTTTCATGGTTAACATAGCCGGTTCTTCCCGAAATACTTGCCGTCCCGTAGCTATTATTCCAGATCATCAGATGTACAGCTTGATGCGTATGGTCAATGATGCCGAAGAACACGTCACTATTGAGTCATGCCCTCTGCATTTGGGCGATCGTGTCCGTGTAAACGGTGGCAAACTGGTAGGATTGGAAGGGAATATATGTCGTGAGATAGATGGTTCTACTAGTCTGGTTGTAAAAATTGATATTCTTGGATGTGCTAAAGTTACCATTGCTAGAGAATTGCTGGAACCTATAGCGGAAAAAAACTCAGTTAACATATAAATTATATATTGACAGACAATGACCATAGCAGTAGACTTTGACGGTACTATTGTTGAGCACAAGTATCCGGCAATCGGCAGGGAGTTGCCGTTTGCCATTGAGACATTGAAAAAATTGCGTGACGAACATCACAGGTTGATTCTATGGACAGTGCGTGAAGGGCGTCTGCTTGACGAGGCTCTTGCCTTTTGCCGTGATCGCGGTCTTGAATTTTATGCCGTGAACCGCGACTATCCGGAGGAGGAAAAAGGGCGTAACGATCATTACTCACGCAAGCTCAAAGCCGATCTTTTTATAGATGACCGCAACTTGGGAGGCCTTCCCGATTGGGGTACTATTTATGGAATGATTCATGACGGAACCACTTTTTCGGATTTGATACGTAGTGCCGGTGAATCTCCTGTTTCGGAGAATCCCGGCAGAGGCCTTTTCTCGCGCCTGTTTGGCAGATGATTGAATAATAAATGAAAAAACTGATATGAAGACTTTAAAGAAACTATTATTGTTTGTTGTGGCGTCCGCCTTGTTGGCAGGCTGCACCTCCTATAAAAATGTACCTTACATGCAGAATCCCGAGGTCGTGAACAGTTACAGGGAAGATCTTCCCCTTTATGATGCAAAGATTATGCCGAAAGATCTGCTGAGTATAACTGTGAACACGAGTGACCCTCAGGCTGCCGCTCCTTTTAACCTGACGGTACAGACTCCTCTGAATGCAGCCCTGACCAATATTAATACTACCACACAACCCACTCTCCAGCAGTACCTGGTAAATAACAAGGGTGAGATAGATTTCCCCGTTATCGGTCGTCTGAAGGTAGGCGGCCTTACGAAAAACGAGGCGGAAGATTTGATCCGTGAGCAATTGCAGCCCTATCTGAAAGAGAGCCCTATCGTTACAGTCCGTATGGCAAATTACAAAATTTCGGTATTGGGAGAGGTGAACCGTCCGGGTACTTTTACCGTAGGAAATGAAAAGGTAAATATCCTTGAAGCCCTTGCCATGGCGGGAGATATGACTGTTTATGGCGTCCGTGACAATGTGAAACTGATTCGTGAGGATGCAAAAGGCAAGCGTGAGATTATCAATTTGAATCTTAATAATGCAGAGCTGGTTGTATCTCCCTATTACTACCTGCGCCAGAACGATATCATCTATGTAACGCCCAATAAGACAAAAGCCAAGAACTCGGACATTGGCAGCAGCACCAGCATGTGGATCAGTGCTACATCCATTTTGGTATCTCTAGCAAGCCTTCTGGCAACCATCTTGAAATAAAACTCATAAATATAATTGTTGATTACAAACTGTTGATATGACTGACGAACAGAAGAACACCCCTTCGGGTACCGAGCAACGTGAGGAGAACGTTGATCTTTATGCCTTGTTTTTTAAATATTTTGCCTATTGGCCGTGGTTTGTAGCCAGTGTGCTGGTTTGTATTATATCTGCTTTCATCTATCTCCGCTATCAGGCCCCCGTCTATAATGTTGATGCGGCCGTACTCATCAAAGAAGGTGACAAGAAAAGTGGAAGCAGCAATAATCCTATGGGAGCCCTTCAGGATCTGGGTATGTTCTCCATGACTAACAATTTTGACAATGAGGTGGAAATCCTGAAGTCAAGAACCTTGATTAAAAAGGTGGTGAATCATTTGAATTTGTATATTTCAGTGGCTGAGGAACGTATGTTCGGCTATAACACTCCTTTATATAAGTCCACTCCGGTAAAAGTTTATATGACTCCTGAAGAGGCAGACAATCTGGAAGAAGGAGTCGAGCTTCATCTAAAATACACCATGAATGGAAAATTGGATGTAAAAGTGGAATATATGCTTGACGAGGAGAAGCAGGAGGCTGAGGTAAGTTTTGACAGTATTCCGGCTGTTTTCCCCACTCCAGTAGGAGTTTTCAGTTTTACAAAGAATGACTCGGTCCCGCCTTTGGAAGAAGATATGAATCTGGTGGCATACGTTAATTCTCCTACAGATGTGACGGAAAGTTATGTAGAGAATTTGTCAGTGGAACCCACTTCGAAGACTACCACAATTGCTGCCATCAGCTTGCAGAATACGGTAAAGCAGCGCGGTATCGATTTCATCAATTGTTTGGTTGACTTTTATAATCTGGACGCGAATGACGAGAAGAATGAAGTGGCTCAAAAATCTGCAGAGTTTATAGACGAACGTATTGGCATTATCAATCGGGAGTTAGGTACTGCCGAAACGGAACTTGCCGATTTCAAGCAACGCTCCGGATTGACCGATTTGACCAGCGATGCCCGTCTGGCTTTGGAGGAGAGTTCGAAATATGAACAGCAGCTGACCGAGAATGCCACCCAGTTGAGACTGGTGGAGTCCTTGCGTAACTACGTGAACAACCCGAAGAATGCAAACGAGGTGATTCCCGCTAATGTAGGGTTGCAGGATCAGAATTTGGGTTCTATCATCAACCAATATAACACGATGCTGATCGAACGCAAGCGTTTGCTTCGTACCTCTTCCGAAAACAATCCTGCGGTAATCAATATCAATACGGGCATCGAGTCCATGCGGCACAATGTGCAGACTACCGTGAACAGTGTACTGAGAGGGTTGCAGATAGCGCAGTCCAACCTTGAACGTCAGGCACGGAAGTTTGAAGGCAGGATCAGCAGTGCGCCGCAGCAAGAGAAAGAATTTCTTACTATCTCCCGCCAGCAGGAAATCAAGGCGACCCTTTACATTATGTTGCTTCAGAAGCGTGAGGAAAACGCAATAACCCTGGCATCCACTGCTAATAACGGACGTATCATCAAAGCTGCTCTTCCTAGTAAAAAGCCGGTTTCTCCTAAGAAGATGGTTGTTATGTTGGCCGCTCTTGTATTGGGTATGGGTATTCCTGTAGGTCTTATTTATTTGAAGGATTTATTAAAATATAAGATAGAGAATGCCGAGGATGTGGAGAAGATGACGGATGTTCCTATTTTGGGTGAGCTTCCTTTAAGTAAGAAGCCGGAGAAAGGTGCCATTGTGGTTCAGGAGAATCAGAATGGTATGATGGAGGAGGCTTTTCGTGGTCTGCGTACCAATATGTTGTTCATGCTTGGTGCCAGTCAGAAAGTGGTGCTTTTTACATCCACACAGCCGGGTGAAGGTAAATCTTTTATTGCTGGAAATACGGCAGTCAGTCTGGCCTATATGGGTAAGAAAGTTGTTATTGTGGGTTTGGATATCCGCAAGCCTGGGCTGAACAAGGTTTTTAATCTGTCCCATCGCACGGAAGGTATTACCAATTATTTGGCTGATCCCGAGCATACCAATCTTTTTGATATGATACAACATTCGGATGTAAGTCCTAATCTTGATATTCTTCCGGGTGGTCCTATTCCTCCCAATCCTACAGAGTTGATGGCGCGTACGGTACTGGAAGATGCAATAGAGAAATTGAAAGAGCGTTACGATTACATTATTCTTGATACGGCTCCTATTGCTATTGTGACCGATACTGCTATTGCCAGTCGTGTGGCTGATATGTGCGTGTATGTGTGTCGTGCAGATGTAACTCCGAAGTTGGGGTATCAGTATATTAATGTGCTGCGGGATCAGAAGAAATTCGATAAATTGGCTACGGTTATTAATAGCATTGATTTAAGCTCTAGAAAAGCAGGCTACGGTTATGGCTATGGACATAAATACGGCTATGGATATGGTTACAGAGTAGAAAATAAACAGGGCAAAAAGAAATGATATGTTCAGTTATAAGTATTAACCTGATAAAACAAACAAAGTTATGGGAAATTTTAACACAGACTTGGGATTTCAGTTGGATGGAAATGGTAATGCTGAAATCAATTATTCAAAAAATACTTGGTGGAAAACAATTCATGCAAAGGCCGTCATTCGTAAACCGCAAGGTACTTTTCATGTAGAACTTTATAAAGGAAAGGTTGATTGATAAAATTATAAGGACTGGTGAACAGGCTAGTGCCGAAATAAAAACGGATTTTAGAATTAACTTGAAGGTGAAGATTCATTCGGATGATGCGCGTAATTGCAGCGATAATTTTCATTTGGAAGGAAACTATTAAAATGGAAACTGTTTCGGCATATAAGAAGATATCAAGTTTATTCTGATAAAGAATAGTAGTGGATCTTATAGGAAGAATATGTCAATAAAAAAATATATAAAACGAGGTGTGAAGTATGTTCTTACGGGAGAACCAATAAATCATATTACCACTCACATCGTAACATTGGCACCTAATGAGCTTCTAAAAGGGCGTACGGCACTTATTACAGGTGGAACGGCAGGCATAGGTCTAGCAATCGCTAAAAAATTTCTACAAAGCGGTGCAGATGTTGTTATTACAGGCCGAACGAATGGACGTTTGGCTTCCGCTTGTGAAGAGTTGAAACAGGTAAGCGCGACAGGGAAGGTTTATGGTATATGTATGGATAATAGAGATGTCTCGGCTTTTTCGGTCTACATTGATAGTATTTCAGAGAAAATTAGAGGTAATATAGATATTTTAGTAAATAATGCTGGCGTTTTGGGTGGTGATATAAAGAATGTGACAGAAGAAGAATACGATCAAATTCTGAATACAAATCTAAAGGGAGTCTTTTTTCTTTCCAAATACTTTGGCGAATCTTGGAAAACAAAAGGACTTGCTGGAAATATATTGAATATAGCTTCTTCTTCAAGTTTGAGACCGGCTATATCGGCATATACATTAACTAAATGGGGGATTAGAGGATTGACGCTCGGTTTGGGGAAAATTTTCGCACCTTATGGCATAACTGTTAATGGGATAGCTCCCGGGCCTACAGCCACACAAATGATTATCAAAAAAGAAACAGATAATATCACTTTTTCTACGAACCCTTTAGGTCGACTTGTCATGCCTGAAGAAATTGCAAATATGGCTGTATTTTTAGTCAGTGAGATGGGACGCTCAATTATAGGCGACATCGTTTATATGACAGGAGGTTCAGGGCTTGTCACCCTAGATGATGTGAAATATTCATTTTAAGACGAAGTAATGTCGGATGTAAATAGAGAGAATAATAAAAGAATAGCTAAAAATACATTGTTATTATATTTTCGCATGATATTCACGATGTCGGTAAGTTTGTTTACCAGTCGTGTGATATTAGCTACGTTGGGGATAGAAGATTATGGAGTGAATAATGTAGTGGCCGGATTCGTAACGATGTTCTCTTTTTTTTCAGGTTCTTTAGGTGCAGCCATTAGTCGTTTTCTAACTTACGAATTAGGATCTGGAAGTACAGAAAAATTAAAAAAGATTTTTTCTACATGCGTGAATGTGCAATTGTTGGTGTCGTTTTTTGTGGTGATATTTGCGGAGACTATTGGAGTATGGTTTTTAAATACTCAGTTGAATGTGCCTGAAACGAGAATCATTGCAGCTAATTGGGTGTTCCAGTTTGCAGTTCTGGGATTTATTTTCAATCTGGTGAGCGTTCCATATAATGCATCTATTATTGCTCACGAATGTATGAACGTATTTGCATATATTAGTATATTGGAAGTGATGCTGAAGCTGATAATAGTCTACATGTTGTATATCTCTCCATTTGACAAACTTATAACCTATTCCATTTTATTTGCTGTCGTTGGTTTAATAATCCGGATTGTATATGGCGTATACTGTAAACGACATTTCGTTGAATGTCACTACTATATGGTATTAGATAAGACAATGTTGAAGGAAATATTAAGTTTTGCTGGTTGGAACCTAATGGGAACAGGTGCTTATTTGTTTAATACACAGGGCGTAAATATTATAACAAATATCTTTTTTGGCGTGACAGTAAATGCTGCTCGTGGAATTGCCACTCAAGTGGAAGGTGTGGTGAAACAGTTTGTAAATAGCTTTACGACGGCTTTGAATCCTCAGATTACTAAGTCATATGCAGCAGGTAACAAGGATTATATGTTTAAACTGGTTTGTAGAGGTGCTAAATATTCCTATTTTCTCATGCTTTTTTTTGTCATTCCATTCATGTTTGAGGCAGAGACCATCTTGAAATTATGGTTGAAAGAAGTTCCTTTATATACCTCTTTGTTTTTGCGGCTAACATTAATAGGGACAATGTTTGATCTTCTAGGAAATTCTACAGCTAATGCTTGTTGGGCTACAGGACAAGTCAAGCGTTACTATCTGTGGGTAGGTACAATTGGTGCTTTTGTTTTTTTTGTTTCATGGGGATTATTTGCTTGCGGATTTCCTGCATATACGGCTTATTTGACTTTCATAGGTATATACATAGTAATTATTTTTGTGAAGTTGTATGTTATTAAAGGGTTGTTAGGATTTCCGGTGCAGATGTATTATCAAGAAGTTTTTGTCCGTATCATTCTAGTTACTATTGTGGCTTTCATTATTCCAAGCATTTTATATCTCTTGATGGATTCAAGTGTTTTTCGGCTTGTGGTGATTTCCGGCTTAAACGTGTTATCTACTTTGTTATGCATATTTCTATTTGGGTTAGAGCACTCGGAACGAACAATAGTGATTAACAAGGTTCAGTTGTTAATTAAAAAAAAGTATAAATAAATTATGGAACAATATTATACCGATGAACGAAATGTTCAGATATTGATAGCTTTGCTGAAATCACATGGTATCAAGAGAATTGTGGCTTCTCCTGGTTCTACAAATGTGACTTTTGTAGGGAGTTTGCAGCAGGACTCCTATTTCGAAATGTATTCTTGTGTGGATGAACGTTCTGCAGCTTATATGGCTTGTGGGTTGGCGGCTGAAACATTGGAACCTGTAGTATTGAGTTGCACAGGGGCTACTGCATCTAGAAATTATTTCTCTGCTTTGACAGAAGCCTATTATCGTGGGTTACCTATACTAGCGGTAACTTCTACTCAAGAAAAGTCTAAAATTGGGAATTTGATACCGCAGGTAATTGATCGCAGTGTGCAGCCGCATGATATTTTGAAGTTCAGTGTACATCTGCAAACGGTAAAAGACGAAGATGATGAATGGGATGTTACCTTGAATGCGAACAAAGCAATATTAGAACTAAATCATCATGGTTCTGGACCTGTACATATTAATTTAACCACTCGTTATAGTCGTAATTTTAAAGTAAAGGAGCTGCCTAAAACTAAAAAAATTATGCGATATGTGTTAGGTAACAATCTGCCGGAATTGCCCAAAGGAAAGATCGCAATATATGTTGGATCTCATGGACGGTGGACGAGCAATTTTACAAAAGTGGTTGATGAGTTTTGTGAAATATATAATGCAGTGGTTTTTACTGATCCAACGGCGAATTATTATGGGAAATATCGTGCAGCATATGAACTTATGGCTCTGCAAAAAATAGAGGATGAAAATAAAAAAACTGATTTGCTCATTCATATCGGTATGATGTCGGATACAGCTGATATTGTAAACCCTAAAGAAGTATGGCGCGTATGTGAAGATGGAAAATTAGCAGATAGATACAAGGTACTCAGCAATGTCTTTGAAATGCCAGAACAAATATTTTTTGAATACTATATAAAAAAAAGCGAAGGAAAGAAAGGGGATGATAGCTATATTAAATCGTGTAGAGAGGCAATAAATCGTATAGGAGGAAACCTTCCAGAATTACCTTTTTCACATATATGGGTAGCTTCCCAATTGTTTGATAAATTGCCACAGAATTCTACTTTGCATTTAGGTATTCTAAGCCCACTTCGCTCTTGGAGTTATTTCACTTTTGATTCTTCCATTGAAGTATATTGTAATCAGGGAGGTTTTGGTATAGATGGTAATATGTCTTCTTTGGTAGGAGCATCATTGGCAAATTTAAAAAAACTATATTTTGGAGTAGTTGGCGATCTTTCTTTTTTCTATGATATAAATATTTTGGGAAATCGTCATATTGGCAATAATGTTAGAATATTGCTCATAAACAATGCTCTTGGTGCAGAATTTCATTTATTTAAACAGCTAAATTCTATTTATGTAGATGGAATTAGTAAATACATATCTGCCGGTGGCCATTTTTGTCATCAATCTTTAACTTTGGTAAAGCATTATGTAGAAGATTTAGGATTTAAGTATCTTAGAGCCTCCAATAAAGAGGAGTTTGAGGGAGAGTATAAGTATTTTATTTCTTCTGAAATAACGGATAAACCTATGGTATTTGAAGTATTCACGCAAGTGGAAGCAGAAAATGAAGCTTTAAGAAAAATGATGGAAATTGAGATTTCTTCAAAGAATAAGTTAAAAAACAGTCTTAAAAATATATTGGGGGAATCTATTGTAGATGCGATAAAAAAATGTAGGAATTAGTTGGTTTTTCATGTCGCTGTTCTGAAGAAAAAATATTAATAATGCTAAATAAATATCCTCAAGTATGAAATACTACTTTCCAATACACCTTAATGGTGGTAATCGCGGTTGTGAAGCGATTTCAAAGGGTACAGCCTTAATTTTAAAAGAGAAAAAAGAAAATTTGATAGGTCTTTGTACAAATATAGAACTTGATCATCGTTTGAAAGTAGATGAGTTTGTGACTTTGTATCCTATGCGTCCACGCAATCTGATATCCTGTATTAGGAATAAATTGTATAGTATGGTAGAATCAGACGAGTGGAAGCGCAAGCAATTTTTTTATCGTTATGAATATATGTCGTTTTTAAATCAATTAAAAGAAGATGACATAATGCTTTCTACTGGAGGAGATATGATGTGTTACCAAGAGAATCAAGTAATTTATACGGTCAATTATTTATATAAACGTGGCATTCGTTCTATTTTATGGGGATGTTCTATTGGTGAAAATAATATTACTCCTCTCAAGTTGAAAGCTTTGAAACAGTTTTCGCTTATCTATGCTCGTGAAACATTAACACAAGAGGTTTTGGCAAATTATAATATTAATAATGTGGTAGTTTATCCAGATCCTGCTTTTGTGCTTGAACCAATAAAGTGTCAACTTCCTAAATGCTTTTCGTTAGGGCAGGTGGTAGGGATTAACTTAAGCAACTATGTTATGGGAGGATTTGCTTTAAATACAGAATTTGCAAAAGAAGTGGACGATTTGATAAAACACATTCTTCTAACTACCGATAATCAGATATTACTTATACCTCATGTGTTATGGAAAGGGCAAGATGATCGTATCATAAGTAATTTAATCAAAGAGAAGTATCATTCGGATAGAATTTCTATACTTGATAGTAATAGCCTGAATTATTGCCAAATTAGATTTGTTATTTCAAAATGCCGTTGTTTTATTGGTGCACGTACTCATTCTGTTATTTCTGCTTATTCAACTTGTACACCTGCAATAGCACTGGGATATTCTATTAAATCAAAAGGAATAGCTAAGGATTTAAACATGCCTCAAAATACGGTTGTAAATAGTGCAAATATAAAAAAAGGAGAATTAATTAATGCGTTTTCATTTCTATCAAATAATGAAAATGAATTAAGAAATCAGTTAAAGATGAAGATAGATAAATATACGAAAAGAACATGGAATATTTTGGAAGTAAAAAATAAAATATGAATGACATAAGATTATTGAAGTTTTTTGGGTGATCATTATTCCTATAATCAAGTATAAATATGCGCCAAAACAATGTTGGTGTTATTTGTTACTAATACTTTAAGAATCATTTATGAAATTAAGTATAATAGCTCTGTATGTAATATGTAGTTATTTTTTATTAACAGCTATTGCCGGATTGGGGAATATGTTAGGAATTGGCATATTGTTAAAATTAGATCTTATTTTACTTTTGTCAGGGCTTTACATTTTCTTTTCATCTTCGGTAAAGAAGATGGAGAGGATAGATATTTTGTTATTGATCTTTCTGTTATGTATATCTCTTTCAAGTGCATTTAATAATTATTCTACCGATTTGTTCTATTATGGGCTTAGATATCAAATATTATTAACTATATTCTTTTTTGTTGGGAAGAGCGAATGGTTTGCTGACTGGAAATTTTTTGATAAAATGCAAATGCCGATTATTGCTGTTTCTTTAATTGGATTGTATTTATATTTAGCACAACCAAGTTGGTATATAGCATGGAAATTACAATCAACAACTGAGTTTTCTAGTGAAAGTCGTATTCTTGAAATGACACGCCTTTCTGCTTTTTGGCAATACCCTTATTGGGTTAGTTATGGATGTGCTTTATTATATCACTATAAATTATATACAATGTTTACGAGTAATGTGAAAAAACAAGATGTGCTAGTTATATTTTTTCTGTTTTTCATCATTGTACTTACTCAACAAAGAGCTCCTTTATTATTTATAGTTCTTTCAACAGTATTTTTTTATATCTACTCATTTTGTACAAAATCAAAATATCAATATAAGAAATTTAGAAGGATACTAAATATTTCTATAATTGCTTTGGTTATGGGAACTTTATATGTATTACTTAACGTCTTAGATGAAGATCGAATTCTTTTTATGATTAATAAAATTATTTCGGCTGATTCCGGTAATACTTCTTTTTTGAGTGAGCGATTAGGCTTATATAAAGATTTTCAAAGTATGCCTGTGACATTTTGGGGAGATGGAATTGGTCGTTATTCTCATTTAGCATATCAGCAAAATAAATTAGCGATTACGGATTGTCAATATATACAAACCTTGCATGAAACAGGATATTTTGGTCTTATTGGATATATACTTCTCTTTATATATTTAATCGTTAATGGAATGAGGAATATTAAATTAAATATTTTTGAGATAGGTGTTCTCATTTTTTATTTGATAGCAATGATTGGGGCAAATCCTCTTAGCAATCAAGGTATTCACACTATTTTTTTATGGATATGCTGTGGCCGAATTATTAACAACGATTGCCTGCATTATAAACAAAATGAATATGAAAAGAGTAATTGCAATTAATCTACCACAATTTCACCCCTTTTCGGAAAATGATGAATGGTGGGGGAAGGGATTTACGGAATGGACCAATGTGACAAAGGCTAAACCGCGTTTTTGGGGACATTATCAACCTCATTTGCCGTCAGATACGGGCTTTTATGATTTGCGTTTGCCTGAAGCAAGGGAAATGCAAGCAAATATGGCTCGTGAATATGGTGTTGATGCTTTTTGTTATTATCATTATTGGTTTAATGGTAAACAATTAATGGAGCGACCGATTAAAGAGATTTTGGAAACAGGAAAACCGGATTTTCCATTTATGCTTTGTTGGGCTAATGAGAATTGGAGTAGGAATTGGGATGGAAAATTTCGTAGTATTCTTATAGAACAGCATTATTCGGAAGATGATGATATAAATCACATACATTATTTATGTAGTAAGGTTTTTAGTGATAAGCGTTATTTGCGTATTCAAGGAAAACCTGTTTTTTCAATCTATCGTTCTAAGTATTTTCCAGACATAAAGCATACGATTGATGTTTGGCGGAAATTAGCTAGAGAAGAATATAAAATGGAGTTATATTTGATACGAGTAGAGAATGAGCCTGATTTTGGACCGGAGTATCTTCAAGCAGGGTTTGATGCGGCAATGGATTTTCAACCATTATTAATGGGTGAATTTAATAAGTGGTGGAAAAATCTTCCTTTTAGGATAATGAATTGGATTTTTAAGGGCAGATACCAATGGTTTAATAAACATTTTAGTTATAATTCATATGTACAATATCGTATAGGTAAGCCTATGGCTGATTATAAATGTTTTCCTTGCGTATCTCCTGGATGGGATAATTCACCTCGACGTAAAAAGCCTCCTTATACAGCTTTCATAGGTAGTACTCCTTGTTTATATAAAAAATGGCTAAAAGATACCTTAATTCGTTTTCAGCCTTTTAGCGAGGAAGAAAATCTCGTCTTTATAAATGCTTGGAACGAGTGGGCGGAAGGTAATCATTTGGAACCTGACCAGAAATGGGGAAGAAAATATCTTGAAGTAACTAAGGAAGCTATTGATGAAACGAAAGATATTTAAAATATGAAACCTTTAATAAGTGTTATAATACCTAACTTTAATCATGCTCCCTATTTGAAGCAACGAATAGATTCAGTTTTAAGTCAAACGTATGATAATTTGGAAGTAATTCTTTTAGATGATTGTTCTAGAGATAATAGTGGCGAAATCTTATCATCATATAAAAATAATCCCAAGGTAAAAAAAATCATTATTAATGAAAATAACTCAGGTAGTACTTTTAAACAATGGGAAAAAGGCTTTGAATTATCTTGTGGAGAATATATTTGGATTGCAGAAAGTGATGATTATTGTGACGCCTTTTTTTTGGAAAGATTGGTAGGCCAATTATCTGAGAATGGAACTGTCGCTATAGCCTACACTAGTTCCCATTTAGTTGATGCCCACAATATATTTATTAAAAAGGTTAGGGGAAAAGGATCCTTTAAATATAGTGGGCATGAGTTTATTGTTCAAAAAATGGCTTATGGCAACTCAATTATAAATGCAAGTTCCGCTATCTTTTCTCGAAAAGCTTTAAAACAAATTTCTCAAGATTATACTGCTTATAAAGCTAGTGGTGATTATTTGTTTTGGATATATTTAGCAGAACAAGGGGATGTAGTTTATGTTCGGGATGCTCATAATTATTTTCGTCAACATAATTTAAAGGTCTCTCCTGGTGCGGTTAAATCAGGTTTGGTGTTTTTTGAAACAATAAAAATCTTTCGATACCTAAAATTACATAATTATTTGAAAGGATTGAGAGAGCATTTAGCTCATGGCTATTATATGTGGCTTATCACTAAAGTAAACTTTGATAATAAAGTAAAGAAGAAGGAAATTATTGACATGTGGAAGAAGGAATGTTCTTGTTCTTATCTAAATAAATATATATTCATTTGTATGCATTCCTTTGAGAAGTTGAAAGAAGCAATAAGATTTATGTTTTAGTAAATAATTAAATGGTTATGTCTCCATTGATATCAATTTGTATTCCGTGTTATAAAAGAGTAGATTATGTAATAAATACTCTTAATAGTATTTATCGAGATAATTCGGACGTTTCTTTGGATTTGTATGAAGTGATAATTTCTGATAATGATCCTCAAAAAGAAGTACTCTCTATAATAGATCAATTTAATTATCCTAATTTGAAGTATTACTATACAGAATGTGAAGGATTTGTTAATTCCTATATGTCACTAAAGTATGGAGAGGGAAAATTTCTTAAATTGTTAAATAGCCAGACATGTCTAAAAAAAGGGAGCTTGGCTGCATTATTAGAGTTGGTTGAGCAAGATTTAGAAAAGCATTCTGTTATCTTATCGACTAATGGTCAGCTCGAAAGATTTAACACTGTTGTTTATAAATCTTTTGATGAATTTATGTATGCTTCTTCTTATTATACTTCATGGAGTAATGCTTTTGGTGTTTGGCGAGATGATTATGAAAAAAAAACGCATGATATTGTTTTGAATGATTTGTTTCCACATACTTCCGTGCTTATGGCTCTTTCTAATAAGTCTAGTTTTATTATAGATGATAGAAAACTATTTGATATTCAAAAAATATTTAAAAAAGGTGGACATAATATGTTTAAATCATTTTCAATAGACTATACTTCTTTTATTGAGAATAAGAAGAATACTAAAGAAATTAGTTTGGCAACATATTCTAAAATAAAATCAGACCTTGTTTCTAAATTTTTTCCTCATTTATATTTTAAAACAAAAATACTTAGAGTCGATAGCTATGATTCTGAGGGATTTAAACAGAATTTGAATAAGTATTATTCAAGAGGAACTTATTGGAGAATAATTATACTTTCATGGTTATATCCAGTTTCTTTGTTAGTAAAATATATAAAGAATAGATTTGTAAGATGAAGAGAGCTCTTGATATTTTATACGTTTTTTTTCTTCCTATATCATATTTGTTTCCATATAAAAGTATAGAAGTTATGCGTAAACTATTTTATGTATTTTATACATGTTGGATTAGGAAGAATTTTAAGCAAATGAATGGGATTGTAAAAAGTCCAATATTTTTATGTGGTGGGAAATATATAAGTATTGGTCAAAATACTATTATTGGAAGAAATGTTTGTCTACAATGTTGGGATAAGTATAAGAATGAGTCTTTCTATCCAGAGTTGTCGATAGGCCATAATAGTTCTATAAGGGATGACGGGCATATAACTTGTTGTAATAAGATTCTTATAGGAAATGGTGTTCGTATTGGACCTAAAGTTCTTATAACAGATAATTCTCATGGTGCTTCAACACGAGAGTTATTAGAATTAAATCCTATAGAAAGACCTTTATTTTCTAAAGGTCCTGTTATAATTGAAGACAATGTTTGGATTGGGGAGAAAGCTTCTATTATGCCTAATGTGAAAATTGGAAAGGGGGCAATTATTGGAGCTAATTCTGTTGTTACCAAAGATGTATCAAGTTATAGTATTGTTGGTGGTAATCCGGCCCGTGTATTAAAACAATTGTAATCTTTAGCTTGATAGATTAGTTTTATTGGCAATTAGTGAGTTCTGAAAATGGTAGTATTTAAGTCTTTTTGTAATTATGTATAAATTATTATTGCGATGAAAATAGCATTTATCAGCACCCGTGGTATCCCAAATAACTATGGAGGTTTTGAACAGTTTGCCGAATATATTTCAGTGGGGTTGGCTGCACGTGGGCATGAGGTTGTGGTATATTCACCTCATTTCCATCCTTATAAAAAAGACACTTATAAAGGAGTACGTATAAAGCACATCTATAGTCCCGAAACTTGGATGGGCAGTTCGGTAGGGAGTTTCTTTTATGATTTTGCGTCATTGAAAGATGCATTGAAAAAAGAGCATTTCGATATCATTTACGAAGCCGGCTATACAAGTATTGTACCTGCTTATATTTGGTTCAATGTGAAGAAGATCAAATATCCCATATTTACGACTAATATGGATGGCTTGGAATATAAGCGTACTAAATTCAACAAATGGGTACAGAAATTCATTTTTTGGGAAGAACGTACTACCGTGAAACATAGTCATTATTTGATTGCCGATAACATGGGAATTCATGATTATTATAAAGAGAAGTATAATAAAGAAAGTAAGTTCTTGGCTTATGGAGCAGATATCCATGAGGATTATGACATATCATTATTGGCTGAGTTTGGTTTGCAACCACGCAAATATTATTTATTAGTGGCACGCTTGGAACCTGAAAATAATATTGAAATGGCTATACAAGGCTTTTTAGCATCTGGCGAAACGGACAAAAAGGAACTTATTATAGTTGGAAAAACGAATACTCCTCATGGCAAGTATTTGGTAGGAAAGTATACAGGCCAACCAGGTATTCGTTTTGTAGGGGGGATTTATGATTTTAAAAAGTTGAATTCAGTCAGATACTATTCGTTTGCTTATTTTCATGGACATAGTGTGGGTGGTACGAATCCTTCTTTGCTGGAGGCAATGGCGTCAAGTTGTTATATATTGGCACATGATAATATCTTTAACAGGGCGGTTTTGAAAGATAACGCACACTATTATGCTTCTTCTCAAGCCGTAACTAAACTACTGAATTCTATCTATGAATTAAATGAATCTTGTCGTAATAAGTTTATTGAAAACAATTTGCAAGAAATTCGGAACGAATACTCATGGGAAAGTTTGATAGATAAACACGAAAAATATTTTTATTGGTTACTTTCTCAGAAACAATAAATTGCTACCTTTGTTCATGATATCATCATGAATAATTAGGTTTTGGCAAAAAAAGAGTATAGACAACTTTCCGCACAAGAGGAAACGGCATTCATCCTAATGGTGTTGTTGGATGAAGGCAAAAGCAATTTGCCTTATAGATTGTTGCGTTGTTTGACAAGTGTACATTTTGCCAATCAATATTATTTAAAAAGACTGTTCTCCGGATACCGTTCTTTAAACTATAATTTTTATCGTGATAAATTTGAAAAGGAACAAGGTTGATTGTTGTTTTTCCTGCCTTTTGTTTTAATGAAGAAAATTTTATTTGTTTTTCTGCTGTGTATGATATGGCAGGAAGGTTTTTCTCAGTATGTGTATGGAACCACCGGACTTCTGCACATGCCTACTGCCGATATGCAACGGGATAAGACATTCCTGTTCGGAGCTTCTTATTTGGATGTGGCTGCTACTCCTGCCCATTGGAATTATCATACGTTTAATTACTACATTAATATCACCATTTTTCCTTGGCTCGAAATCGGATATACTTGTACCTTGCATAAGGCAGAACACGGTAGTACTTATTTCCCACCTTCCATTTGGGGGAAATATTGTAACCAGGACCGACAGTTTTCAGGGCGGTTGCGTATATGGAAGGAAGGGTGGTGGAAAGAATGGACTCCTCAGATTGTATTGGGCGCGAATGATCCAAGTACCAATGATATATTAGGAAATTCTGATAAAGATGATTATGGCATTGGTGGAGTAGGAGAGATGGGTAATGGACATTGGAACCGATATTATATAGCTGGTACTAAGCATTTTTATTTCAAAAATAGGGGAGAGCTAGGCATTCATGTTGCTTATTTATACAATAAACGGAAAGACTATCATTTAAACGGTCCGGCTGTTGGAGTAAATTTTCATTTTTATCTATCGGGTACAAATTTCTTTGTGAAGGCATTAAACAATCTTAATGTAATGGCTGAATACGACAGTCGTACCATAAACTGTGGGTTAAAATATAGTTTTTGGAAAGATTATATTAATGCTGTGGTAGAAATGACAGAATGTAAGCATTTGTCAGGCGGAGTGATATTTAAAGTACATTTAAAATAACAAACACTATAACTTATTCGTATGAAAGGAATTGTTCTCGCCGGTGGTAGCGGTACCCGTCTGTACCCCATCACCAAGGGAGTAAGCAAGCAGCTTCTCCCCATCTTTGACAAACCGATGATTTACTACCCTATTTCAGTCTTGATGCTGGCAGGCATCCGTGAGATTCTGATTATATCCACTCCCTATGATCTGCCCGGCTTTAAGCGTCTTTTGGGCGATGGATCAGACTATGGTGTGAAGTTCGAGTATGCAGAACAACCTTCTCCCGATGGTCTTGCACAAGCCTTTATTATCGGAGAGAAATTCATTGGTAATGATTCTGCATGTTTGGTATTAGGCGACAATATCTTCCATGGTAACGGTTTCAGTTCTCTTCTTCGTGAAGCCGTGCGTATGGCGGAAGAAGAACAAAAAGCTACTGTATTCGGTTACTGGGTGAACGATCCGGAACGTTATGGTGTGGCAGAATTTGATGTGGAAGGTAACTGCCTGAGCATCGAAGAAAAACCGGAACAGCCCAAATCAAATTATGCAGTGGTGGGCCTCTATTTTTATCCCAACAAAGTAGTGGAAGTGGCCAAGAACATCAAACCTTCCGCACGTGGCGAACTGGAAATAACGACAGTGAACCAGCGTTTTCTAGAAGATCGTGAACTGAAAGTACAGACGTTGGGACGCGGTTTTGCCTGGCTGGATACGGGGACGCATGATTCATTGGCAGAAGCTTCGACTTATATAGAAGTCATTGAAAAACGTCAGGGTTTGAAAGTGGCTTGTCTGGAAGGAATTGCTTATCGCAAGGGCTGGATAACGGCAGATAAGATGCGTGACCTTGCCAAACCGATGCTGAAAAACCAATACGGTCAGTATCTGCTCAAAGTGATTGATGAAGTGGAACGTACAGGCAAAGAAAATCTAGATTAAGATATGGAGGTTATAAAAACAGGAATAGAAGGTGTGGTGGTCATTGAACCGCGCATCTTTAAAGATGAAAGAGGCTATTTCTTTGAATCTTTTTCTCAACGGGAGTTTAATGAAAAGGTGATGCCTGTCAATTTTGTACAGGATAATGAGAGTATGTCATCGTATGGCGTGATGCGTGGGTTGCATTTTCAGCAAATGCCTTATACTCAGAGCAAGCTGGTGCGTTGTGTAAAAGGTGCCGTACTTGATGTGGCGGTAGACATCCGCAAGGGAAGTCCTACATACGGGCAGCATGTTGCGGTGGAATTGACGGAGGAGAACCATCTCCAATTCTTTATCCCCCGTGGATTTGCCCATGGTTTTGCCGTATTGAGTGAAATAGCGGTTTTTCAATATAAGTGCGATAACTTCTATGCACCGCAAGCTGATGGTGGCATTCAGCTGCGCGATGAAAGTCTGGGTATTGATTGGAAAATACCCGTTGCCGAGGCCATTTTAAGTGAGAAGGATTTGAAACATCCTTTGTTGAAAGACTATGACTCTCCGTTTGACTACACTATTAATCTATATGAATGATGAATATACTTGTTACAGGTGCCAATGGTCAACTTGGCAATGAGATGCGCAGGGTGTCGTTAGACAGCCGGAATCGTTATCTCTTTACAGATGTAAATGAACTGGATATCACAGATGCGACAGCTGTCTGTAATATGTTGAAAAAGGAGCAGATAGATGTGATTGTAAATTGTGCTGCTTATACGAATGTAGACAGGGCGGAAGATGATTTTGCTATGGCCGATTTGCTGAATAACAAAGCTGTGGAGAATTTGGCTGTTGCTGCCGCAGAAACAGGTGCCACGCTTATTCATGTATCTACAGACTATGTGTTCCGAGGGGATAAAAACATTCCTTGCCGTGAGTCTTGGGAAACTGATCCGTTGGGTGTCTATGGAAAAACCAAACTGGCGGGCGAACAGTCTTTGGTAAAAGCAGGATGTAAATATCTTATTTTCCGCACAGCTTGGCTTTACTCGCCTTTCGGTAAGAACTTCGTGAAAACCATGCGGCAATTGACTTCAACAAAAGATTCACTGAAAGTGGTTTTTGATCAAGTAGGCACTCCTACTTATGCCGGAGATTTGGCTGCTTTGATCTATAACATAATCGAAGAGAACTTGCTGGATCGTCAAGGTGTCTATCATTTCAGCAATGAAGGGGTATGTTCTTGGTATGATTTTGCGAAGGAAATTTGTGAATTGAGCGGAAATAATTGTGACATACAGCCTTGTCACAGCGATGAGTTCCCCAGTAAGGTGGAACGTCCTCATTTTTCGGTGCTGGATAAAACAAAAGTGAAGGAAACTTTTGGTATCACTATCCCTTATTGGAAAGATTCTCTAAAGAAATGTATGCTAGAATTGGAAACTCAACAATAACTAATTAAAACAATATTTTAAATTATGGATTTATTTAAACGCAATATAATCATTACCGGTGGTGCCGGTTTTATCGGCAGCCATGTGGTACGTCTTTTTGTAAACAAGTATCCGGAATACCGCATTATAAACTTGGATAAACTGACTTATGCCGGTAATCTGGCCAATTTGAAGGATATAGAGGACAAACCGAACTATATTTTTGTAAAGGCGGATATTTGTGATTTTGGAACCATTCAGGAATTATTGGTGCGATATCAAGTGGATGGTATTATCCATCTTGCCGCCGAGAGTCATGTGGACAGAAGTATCAAAGATCCGTTTACTTTTGCACAAACCAATGTGATGGGTACATTGGCTTTGCTTCAGGCAGCCAAGTTGTATTGGGAATCCCTGCCGGAAAAGTATGAGGGGAAACGTTTTTATCATATTTCTACCGATGAAGTATATGGGGCATTGGAATTTGACGGGACTTTCTTCACGGAGGAAACCAAATATCAGCCTCATAGTCCGTATTCTGCAAGTAAGGCAAGTAGTGATCACTTTGTTCGTGCTTTTCATGACACATATGGTATGCCTACCGTTGTAACAAACTGTTCTAACAATTATGGTCCTTATCAGTTTCCGGAAAAATTGATTCCGCTTTTTATCAACAATATACGTCATGGAAAACCATTGCCGGTATATGGTAGGGGAGAGAACGTACGCGACTGGTTGTATGTTGTGGATCATGCCCGTGCTATTGATCTTATTTTTCATCAGGGCAGAACAGCGGATACATATAATATCGGTGGTTTCAATGAATGGAAGAATATAGATTTGATAAAAGTAATAATCAAAACCGTGGATCGTTTGTTGGGAAATCCGGAAGGCACTTCAGAGTGTCTGATAACTTATGTGACCGACCGCAAAGGTCATGATCTCCGCTATGCGATTGACAGCAATAAACTGAAGCACGAATTAGGATGGGAGCCTAGTTTGCAATTTGAAGAAGGTATAGAGAGAACGGTCCGTTGGTATTTGGACAATCAGGAATGGATGGATCATATTACCAGTGGCGAATATGAAAAATATTATGAGTCGATGTATAAGAACAGATAATGAGAATCCCAGTTTGGGATAATACGGCATACATCTTTAAACTTACCCCCCATACCACTATGAAAGACAAATTAGCATCCTACAACCACTTGATCGAGACCTTTGTGATTGTCACCGAGACCTTTCTTTGCGGTCTGCTATTCCTGCTTTTCAGCAAGCTGTCCAATGAGATGCAGTGGGATAGCCTGCAGGTTGGTGGAATCACCGTTCTGCAAATCATGCTTACACTAATGTTATGTTACGCCCTTTGCGCCATCCATTCAGGAGTAGTGCTTCACCGGAGGAAAGTGCATTCCCTTCAGATATGGAAACGTGTGCTCGAGAATATGTTCCTGTTTGTCCTCCTGGGCGGTCTGGTCCTTTCTGTAGGAAACTATGCGGATATAGCCTCCCTGTTCATGCTGGAGTACCTTTTCCTCCTGTTTCTGTGTCTTGTTTCGTTCCGTTTCACTCTTCGTCTTCTCATCAGGCTTTACCGTATGAGCAAGAAACATACGCGTTTTGTGGTACTGGTAGGAAGTACGGACAACAACTTGGAAATCTACCATGAGATGTCGGGCAGTGAAGATACAGGTTATTCGGTCGTGGGCTATTTTGACGGTCAGGCGAATCCTGCTTTTCCGGTAGAATGTCCGTATTTGGGCCAGCCGGCGCAGGTACAGGAATATCTGGAGAAACATGATTATGTACATTACCTGTTCTGCTGCCTGCCCTCAAAAGACAGAGAGGTCATTGTTTCTCTGATTGATTACTGCGAGAACCATCTGGTACATTTCTTCAGTGTGCCCAATGTACGCAATTATCTCCACCACCGTATGTCGTTCAACATCATGGGGAACGTCCCTTACCTGGGCCTTCGCCCCGATCCCTTAAGTTGGCCGGGGAACCGCCTGCTGAAAAGAACCTTTGACATAGTAGTCTCATCGGTGTTCCTTTGTACGCTTTTTCCGGTTATTCTGATTGTGGTGGCGATAGTGACCGGATTGACCATGCCCGGCCCGCTGTTCTTCCGCCAGAAACGGAACGGGCTGAACGGCAGGGAGTTTTATTGTTACAAGTTCCGCAGTATGAAAGTAAATGCAGATGCCGACAGGATACAGGCCACAGAGCATGATCCCCGCAAGACTCGCTGGGGCAATATAATGCGTAAGACGAATATAGATGAGCTGCCCCAGTTTATCAATGTGCTGTTAGGAGATATGAGTATCGTGGGACCTCGTCCTCACATGCTTCTCCATACGCAGGAATATTCAAGGTTGATCAATAAATATATGGTGCGGCATTTTGTGAAACCGGGTATAACGGGATGGAGCCAGGTTACGGGTTTCCGTGGGGAAACGAAGGAACTAAAAGACATGGAGGGCCGTATCCGTGGTGATATCTGGTATTTGGAGCACTGGAGCTTCGGTCTGGACATTTACATCATGTACAGGACGGTGGCGAATGTCTTCCGTGGCGAGAAGAATGCCTATTAGTAAAACGGGCTGTTCTTAACGATCCTTCTCGATGAGGGTCCTTAGTAATTTAGCAGTTAAAAAACTTTGTTTTTGCAGCCTGTTATTTCCGTCTGCCGGCCGGAAATGGAACATAGCCGGCACTAATGTTAGATCAGAACCCTTGTCCTTTGTGAAAAGTGCAGGGGGAGCTCCGGGAACGAGAGCGCTTGTTCCCGGAGTTTTAATAATAAAGAAGATTATCCGATTAGGATTTATTCAGCTTTAAAAATAAACGCGGATTATACAATAACCCGTAACAGGAAGGATTTTTTATTTTCTGATATTACTATATTTACTCCTAAAGAATTTTTATCTATATGATAGTCTGTTTCGGTGTGTCGGTACCGGCCGGATGATCTTAGTAAAAAACTTCCCTCTGCCAGTAGTATCACTCTCTACTTGAGAGCAGAAACGAACACTGGCAAAAGGAAACCTTGGGAAAAGAAATTACCTTTCCAAATATCCGAACACCCCTTCCGCGTCAAAACACGGACAAGCCTTCGGGATGCTTCCGCTCATATCCCTATGTCCCCTTATCCGGGCACCGGGAAAGAGCTTTGCCAGACGCATCAGCAACAAGATAAGCTGTTCTGTCTGCTCTGCGGTCCGGGTGTCTGCCGGATGTCCGTCCGCATCCAGACCGCCCTCGTAGCAGATGCCGATGCTGCAACGGTTCCAGGGACGGCAGTGTGCCCCCACTTCCAGCAGTTTGCGGTGCTGGGTGATGGTGCCGTCGCGACGGATATAGAAGTGGTAACCTACAGTCCGGAAACCACGGGTCTTATGGTCACGAAGTAATTGCTCGGCAGTATAGTCTTTGTCACAACGTGTGGCGCTACAGTGGAGGATGAGGTATCGCACTGATTCGCGTCCTTGCATCAGCGCTCCGTCCTCTACGGTGAGGAGTTGGCGTTCGTTCTTCATTTCTTCCTCACCGATTATCATTGGGAATGTTTCTTGTATCATAATAAATTGAGATTTGGAAAATGTTGTGTTTGTTCTTTAGATGAGGGATGCGCAACTGGTAATGCCCAAAGCGGTGAGTGCCGCGATGGCTGCCTGGATAACTGCCCGGAGAATTTGTGTCCAGGTGATTTTCTTGGATTCGTGGTTGGATTTATTCATGGAAATATCTGTTTTTTGTCAGTTTAAAATGCGAATGGAACAAAAGGAGGTTACGGAACTGGCGGACGGACACGGGGGAGTGAAAGAAGAATCCGTGTCGCCCGTGTTCCATAATCACATCATGCTATCTCTGTGGAGCGGAACAAGCCGGTCAGCTATTCTCGTCTGCCGGTTCACCGGAAGCGGCTGGAATGCGGGAGGCGTCAGCATCGTCAGCGGCAATGCCGGCGGCAGAAGAATTGCCTGTCAGG
>ENA-OPLD01000081-OPLD01000081.1-human-gut-metagenome-genome-assembly--contig:-NODE-81-length-18823-cov-3.388214_pt1 | contig 18823 bp, 13 predicted proteins | sample MGYA00241817_ERZ501719 | MGnify/ENA primary metagenome ERZ501719 (study PRJEB25962, sample SAMEA2042372) | human gut metagenome | biome: human gut; feature: human-associated habitat; material: faeces...
AGAGCGTCTGGAGATAGCTCGCAAGCTGAAAGACAACGGCTTGTCCGTGGAATTTATCGTTCAGACTACCCAGCTTTCAGCTGAAGAGGTGGAAGGGTTGTAACATTTCATTCTGCTTTGGACAAAGGGGCTTTAAATGATAAAAAAGATAATCCGGTTAAGATTTCTGAAATAGATTTTGTTCCTTTGCATAAACGGTAAAAGCGAAAGATAATGGAAAAGCAGCAGTTGAAGAGATGCCTGATAGGGATACAGACTTTTTGCCGGGAAGAAAGACCTTTTCAAAGGACTTGTTATCGAAAAGCTGGAAACCGAGTGGACGGAATATCCGGTGCTACACTTTGATATGAGCCTGGCCAAACATCTGGACAAGGAGAAACTGAATGAGTATCTGGTCTGGCAGTTGCGGGAATATAATGGGAAATATGGCCTGACGAAAAACAATGATGCGGAGGTTAACGTCCAGTTGGCAGACCTGATAAAGCGTGCCTATGAGCAGACGGGCCGGCAGGTGGTAGTTCTCATTGACGAGTATGACGCGCTCTTGCTGGATGTGTTGCATGAGGAAGAGAATCTCCCCGTACTTCGTAATGTGATGCATAATTTTTTACAGTCCGCTGAAGGGATGCGACCCTTATCTGCGCTTTGTTTTCTTGACCAGTGTCACCAAGTTCGCGCAGCTCAGCATGTCCGGCACTTTGAACAATATCTCGAATGTCAGTATGTTGAAACCATACGCTGCCATTTGTGGTATCACTCAGGAAGAAATGCTGGAGCAGATGCATGAATATATAGAACGGCTTGCCGTTGCGCAGGAAATGACTGAAGAGGAAACGCTGCGGAAGCTGAAAGAGAAATATGACGGCTATCATTTCACTTGGCCTTCGCCTGATATTTATAACCCGTTCAGCCTACTGAATGCCTTAGAAAGAAGAAGGATAGACAATTACTGGTTTGGCAGCGGTATGCCCACCTATCTGATAGAGATGCTGCGCAAGTTCAAGGTGTCTCCGTCTGCTATCGGAATGAAGAAGGCGCTTTCAACCAGTTTTGATGCCCCTACCGAGCGTATGACAACTATCGTGCCTCTGCTTTATCAGAGCGGTTATATTACAATTAAAAACTATGATAAGTTGACTCAACTATATACACTGGATATCCCGAACGGTGAAATTAGGGTGGGGTTGATGTAAAGCCTTTTGCCTAACTATTTCTTTCCACCGTCCCGTATTGTGATAATACGAATTATGAGGGGCATTATCAGCAACTATTCTACATCATCTTTTCTTTGTTCGGGATGTATGTGGATGTGGAAGTCCGTACCCCGAAAGGGCGTGTGGACGTGGTGATGCGTACTATCCACACTTTGTATGTCATTGAATTGAAGCTGGACAAAAGTGCTGATTCCGCTTTAGCCCAAATAAATCTGAAGAACTATCCCGAACGCTTTGTTCTTTGCGGACTTCCCGTAGTGAAGGTGGGGATAAACTTTGACTCGGAAAGTCACACTTTGAGTGATTGGATTATAGAGGGATAGACAATAATAGGTCCTGTCTGAATTCGGTGGAGGAACAGTTCATAACCGCCGATAAAATAAATTTATAAAGATAGAATATTTACTATAGGCTGTATGCGATAACGTATGCGGCCTTCCTTGTTTTTGTTGTCGGTAGCGACTGGCATCCGTATAATGTATTGCAAGAACGATTGTCTTCGTGACTACCAGCAGGAGATGAAGCTCAGGCTCTTTGAAGAGTGGGAGCTTCACCGGAGTGTGATGGTACAGATGCCTACAGGCACGGGAAAGACACACCTGCTGGCTGCCATAGTGAGGGAGTTCTTGTGTGGTTCCGGTACCCGGGTATGGATTGTGGCGCACCGCCGGGAGCTGGTGGATCAGATAGAGGAAACCGTGTCCCGGCACGGGATGAGCAAAGAGGACGGAAGGGTGAGGGTGATGTCCATCCAGTGGTTGTCACGAAACCGGAAGGATATGTACGAAGAACCGGACTTGATCGTCATCGACGAGGCGCATCACGCCCTGGCGGAAACCTACCGGATACTTTGGGAGAAATATCCGGAGGCAAGGAAACTGGGCATGACTGCCACTCCCTGCCGGCTGAACGGCAAGGGATTCATGGACTTGTTCGACAGCCTGATCACCTCGTGGACTGTCGCGGAATTCATCGGAAAGGGTTGGTTGTCATCCTTTGACTATGTGTCCATTCGTGCGAACAGCAAAGAACAGCGGTTGATAGACTCGTTGAAGAAACGGGGTGCGGACGGGGACTACCAGGTAAAGGAGATGAACGAGGTACTGAACCGGGAGACAAGTATCAGCCGGCTGTATGAGAGCGTGGAACGATATGCCCACGGAAAGAAAGGAATCGTATATGCTGTCAGCATCGCCCATGCCCGCCGGATAGCGGCTTGTTATAGCGCACACGGGCTGGAGTCTGTTGCTATCGACAGCAGGACTCCGGCTTCGGAACGCAAGGAACTGGTGGATGATTTCAGACGGGGAAAGGTTAAAGTGCTGGTCAATGTGGATATCTTTTCCGAGGGCTTCGACTGTCCCGATGTGGAGTTCGTGCAGCTGGCTCGTCCCACGCTTTCACTGGCGAAATACTTGCAACAGGTGGGGAGGGGATTACGGAAATCGGGTGATAAGGAATCCTGTATGCTGATAGATAATGTGGGGTTGCACCGGATATTCGGTTTGCCCGTCCGTGAGCTGGACTGGGAAGCGATGTTCGAGGGGCGGATACTGGGTGACACCTTTTCTCGGAAAAGAGCGGAAAACGGGCTGTCCGTGGCGTGTTCGCTCTTGGAGGAAGGCAGGCGGGAGGAAGAATGGGAAATGGTGATGACCCATGGACAGTTGCTGGATGCGATCAGGAACCGGAATTTGTCTGATCAGGAAGAGGGGCGGAATGCACTCTCTGTTCTGAAAGCTTTCCATGACCGATGTAGCGGATTGTGGGGACTGAGGCGTAGAAACAGAGTGACAGTGATGCCTCGATACAAGGAAGTGTTCGACACCTGTGCGGACCGGGCGGCGGTTTGTTTGGAAGATGGCCGTACAGGGGTGGTGGACGATAATGGAAAGCCGAAGATCATCATAGACCGCTGCCGGAGGTTGCGATTCCTGAAAGGGGAGCTTCTGGCCGTTACGGGCAATGATGGTACGGATGCTTACATCGACTTGAAAACGGACAGGACTTATCGGGAGAAGCCGGTGGTGTGCTCTTACGGTAGCGTGGAATTGCTGAAAGTGGGAGAGACCTTTCATAGCCGCACACGGAAGGCGTATGCTTCCATGCGCGGGCTGCATAAGGACAGTCTCTGTTTTTATGGCTTTTATCTGAAGATACCGGACTATCGTGTCCCGAAATCCTGCAAGTTGGCGGATCCTGTATGGTCTACCGTGTTCGATGTTTTCGCTTGTCTGCTGGAAGGGGATGACGAGGAGGTGTATTGGTGCTGTGGTCGTCTGGCAGACCGGAGCATCGTGGTGATGGACGGGCAAGGGAGTTATTATCATGTGGAGAAAGGAAAGAGGAAACGATATATCGCCTGTAATAATCCTGAGGCTGGTGAGGAGGATTTTGACTCTGCGGTGAAGAGATTGAAGGAAGAGGCCGGGCGGCGTGCGGAGGAAATGAACCTGTTACTGAAACGGAATGAGGAGGAGAAAAGACGGAAGAGACTGGAGGAGATAGGCGATGTCCGTCCTTTCCGGATGGGGCTGAAATGGGGGCTGAAGTCGGGTGAGCGTATCGTGGTTCCTCCTTGTTATAGGAACATCTGTCCTCCCGTCGGCGGTTATTGTGTATTCGAGGAGAATGCTTGTCAATGGGGACTGATGGCACCGGATGGTAAGGTGGTGGTGGAGGCCAGATACCAGAAAGTGGAGATAGAGGGGGATGGGACGGTGCGGCTGACGGTTATTCCGGGTAAGGTGAAAACGATAAAACTTTGAATACAACTGATTGGTTTCATATAACCGTTACTGTTTGAGACAAAAATAAGGCATTTAGTGCAGCCCAGCAAGGCTTGTCCTTGCTGGGCTGCTTTTTTTATGAGGAATAAATAGGGGATATTTATGAAAACATGTAAGAAAAAAGGGAGTGAAAGGAAATAGTTAGTAATAAAATGCTTGCTATCTTATTATATTTGTTACCTTTGTGGGTCTTATAATATGAAAAACAATGAAAATAACAATTCTACAGAGAAATATAGAATGGGCCAATCCTCAGGCCAATGTAGCAAGGGCCGACGAGGCAATAAGCTGTCTGCCGGATTCTGATTTATTTGTTTTACCCGAAATGTTTTCCACCGGTTTTTGTACGCAACCCGAAGGAATTGCGGAGAGCGCCGACAGCGAAACACTTCACTGGATGAAGCGTAAGGCAGCCGAGCGGAATTGTGCTATTGCAGGCAGTGTGGCGGTATGTGAGAATGGAAATTATTATAATCGTTTTTACTTTGTCCATCCGGATGGAACCGTGCAGCATTATGATAAGAAGCATCTGTTTACCTTTGGGGGCGAACACAAGCGTTTCACCGCCGGTACGGAGCGTGTGGTGGTGAACTTCCGTGGGGTACGTATCCTGTTGGAAGTATGTTATGACCTTCGCTTCCCTGTTTGGGCACGTAACCTGGGTGATTATGACATGATACTTTATGTGGCAAGCTGGCCTACCCCCCGTGTGGATGCCTGGAGCGCGCTGCTTCGTGCGCGGGCTATTGAAAATCAGTGTTATGTAGCCGGAGTGAACCGCATGGGAGTTGATCCTGCCTGTGAATATTCGGGTGGCAGCGCCATCATCGATCCCTACGGAAAGACGATAGCCGAATGTCCGTGGAGCAGGGAAAGCGCGGTGTCGGCTGATATAGATATGGAGGCATTGCAGGCTTTCCGGAAGAAATTTCCGGTACTGGATGATGCCGACCCCTTTACATTGATATAAAACAATTAATAAAATAATAGATGATGGCTGAAAAGAAATTATTGTTGGGCGATGAGGCAATTGCCCTCGGAGCGATACATGCCGGCATATCGGGTGTATATGCCTATCCGGGTACACCGTCCACTGAAATCACGGAGTTTATCCAGAATAATCCTTTAGCAAAGGAAAGAAAATTGCACAGCACTTGGTGTACCAATGAAAAAACGGCCATGGAGGCTGCATTGGGTATGTCATACGCAGGAAAACGTGCTTTGGTATGTATGAAACATGTAGGTATGAATGTGGCTGCCGATGCGTTTGTCAATTCTGCCATAACCGGCGTGAACGGTGGGCTGGTGGTGCTGGCTGCCGATGATCCTTCCATGCATTCGTCACAGAACGAACAGGATTCACGCTTTTATGGAAAATTTGCTATGATTCCCATGCTGGAACCGTCTTCCCAACAAGAAGCATACGATATGATGGATTACGCATATACACTATCGGAAAAACTGAAGTTGCCGGTGCTGATGCGTGTGGTTACCCGTCTGGCACATTCGCGTGCCGGTGTGGAAATAGCCGATATCCGTGAGGAAAATCAGTTGAATCCTGATCATGAACGTGCCCACTGGGTATTGCTGCCGGGTAATGCGCGTAAACAATATCTGGATTTAGTGAAAAAGCAGGAGAAACTGGAAGAAGCTTCCTCTAAATCTCCTTATAATTATCTGGAAGGGTTGAATCCCGAATATGATTATGAGTTCGGAGTGATAGCTTGCGGTATCGGTTATAATTATGTGAAAGAGGCAGATACGGATGGTTGCCATATTCCGGTATTGAAAGTTTCGCAGTATCCGTTGCCGGCTGACGAAATCAGGACGATGGCAGACCGTTGCGGATATGTTTTGGTAGTGGAAGATGGCCAGCCGTTTGTGGAAGAGCAGGTAAAAGCGATTCTTTCCTCAGACTATGAGATAAAGGGACGCCTGACCGAAACTTTGCCACGTACCGGTGAACTGACTCCGGATAATGTGGGCGAGGCAATCGGATGGGGAATCAAACGTCCGTTTGGTAAACCTCAGGTGGTGATGCCGCGTCCGCCTGCATTGTGTCAGGGATGTGGTCATCGGGATGTGTATGATGCATTGAACAAGGTGGCTGCGGAATATCCGGATGCACGCATTTTCGGTGATATCGGTTGCTATACATTAGGTGCGTTGCCCCCGTTCCGTGCTATTGACAGTTGTGTGGATATGGGTGCTTCCATAACCATGGCCAAAGGTGCTTCCGATGCGGGAGTATTTCCGGCCATTGCGGTTATCGGTGACTCTACCTTCACTCATTCCGGTATGACCGGTCTGCTGGATGCGGTCAATGACCATGCCAATATCACGGTGGTGATTTCGGATAACCTGACTACTGCCATGACCGGTGGACAGGACTCTGCCGGTACGAACAAATTCGAGGCGATCTGCCTGGGATTAGGGGTAGAACCCGAACATGTGCGTGTGGTGGTTCCATTACCAAAGAATATGGAAGAAATCACCCGTACCATTCGTGAGGAAATAGAATATAAAGGGGTGTCTGTCATTATTCCGCGCAGAGAATGTATCCAGACATTGAATCGTAAACTAAGACAGAAAAAAGCAGATAAGGCATGAGAAAAGATATCATACTTTCGGGCGTAGGAGGACAGGGTATCCTGACTATCGCTACTATTATAGGAGAAGCTGCTACGGCAGAAGGCATCAATTTGAAGCAGGCTGAGGTACACGGTATGAGCCAGCGCGGAGGAGATGTACAGTCCAATCTGCGTCTATCCGACGAAACGATTTATTCGGATCTGATCGCTCAGGGTGAGGCGGATCTGATTATTTCCATGGAACCGATGGAGGCGTTGCGTTATCTGCCTTACTTGCAGGAAGAAGGTTGGGTGATTACTTCTGCTAATCCTTTCAAGAACATTCCCGACTATCCTGAAGAAGTGGATCTGATGAGAACTTTGGAAAGTCTTCCGCATGTGGTGAAGTTGGAAATAGAGGATATGGCAAAAGAAAACAGTATGCCTAAATGCGCGAATGTGATTCTGCTGGGCATGGCTGCGAAGTATATTGAGATTGTATCACCGGAACAGTTGCGTGAAAGCATAGGGCGTGTGTTTGCCACAAAAGGTGAGAAGATTGTTGAAATGAATCAGAAGGCTTTTGATATAGGCTTGAATGCGGTAAAGAACTGGTAATGCCATGAAGATATTTAGTGAAGAATTAGTGGAGAAAGCGGTGAAGGAACTGCACATCGCCAATCTTGCACAGGCTACTATCGGTGATGTGCTGCTGGTAGCCCAGTATCTGGAAAAGGAAACGGGGATTCCTTTTATCCGTATGGATCAGGGATCTCCCGGCCTTGCAGCCAATCAGATAGGGATTGAAGCGGAGAAAGCCGCTTTGGACAGGGGAGTCGGATCGCAATATCCGGCTGCTGCAGGAGTGCCCGAGTTGAAAAAGGAGGCTTCCCGTTTTGTAAAAGCTTTCTTGAATCTGGAAATCTCTCCGCGCGCTTGTGTACCTACCACCGGGTCGGTGGCCGGTTCATTCGGCTCGTTCATAGCCTGTACGCAGCGTATTCCGGGGAAAGACAAGGTATTGTTCATTGATCCCGGATTTCCTATTCAGAAATCCCAGCTTCGCATTATCGGCGTGGAGTGGGAAGAATTTGATATCTATCATTATCGTGGACAGGCCTTGCGTGAGAAATTGGAAAGTTTCCTGAGTAAAGGCGATATAGCAGCGATTATCTATTCTAATCCGAATAATCCGGCATGGATTTGTCTGGAAGAGGAGGAGTTGCAGATAATCGGTGAACTGGCAACCCAATACGATGTGATTGTCATGGAAGACCTCGCTTATTTCTGCATGGATTTCCGTCGGGATATGGGACATCCTTTCGAACCGCCCTATCCGCCTACTGTGGCAAGATATACGGATAATTATATCCTGATGCTTTCTTCTTCCAAGATATTCAGTTATGCCGGACAGCGTATGGCATTGACATGTATCAGTGATAAACTGTTCGACCGCCAGTTCCCTGCATTAGCAGAACGGTATAAAGATGCAGGGGTATTCGGTCCTACACTGATTGCTTCCATCCTTTATATGATTACTTCGGGATGTACGGCTTCCACTCAGTATGCATACGCTGAGATGCTCCGTCTGTCTACCGAAGGTAAAATCAATTTTGTGGAAGATACCCGCGAATATGCCCGTCGTGCGGAACGCATGAAGAAAATATTTACCGACAATGGTTTCCACATCGTATATGACTATGATGCTACCCAGGTGGTGGGAGATGGTTTCTTCTTTACCATTGGTTACGGAAATATGACAGGGGGTGAATTGCTCCGGGAGTTATTGTATTATGGAGTAAGCAGCATCTCGCTTTCTACTACCGGTAGCGAGCAGGAAGGTGTCCGCGCCTGTACTTCCAGAATGCGTGAGGAACTTTATCCGGTGATGGAAGAACGCATGAGAGCTTTTCATGAAGATCATTGAAAATAATGTGCTAATAGGATAATGTGCCGATTGTCATATGGTGTGTTTGTGCACCAGTACATTGGCTAATTAGCACATTGAAAAATTATTTATTATGATTTGGAACAAAAATAAAGAGTGCATGAGCCGGGACGAAATGAGCGCTCTGCAGGGAAAACGCCTGAACAAGTTGGTGAACCTGGTTTATCATAATGTCCCTTTTTATCGTAACAAGATGCAGGAGATGGATTTATCTCCGGATGATATTCAGACTATTGAAGACATTGTAAAACTTCCTTTTACTACCAAACAGGATTTACGTGATAATTATCCTTATGGACTTCAGGCTGCTCCTGCTTCGGAAATTGTACGTGTACACGCTTCTTCGGGCACAACCGGGAATCCTACCATTGTGGGATATACACGTCGTGACTTGTCCGTATGGTCCGAAGTAATGTCGCGTTGTCTTTCGGCCTATGGGGTTACTCGTAATGATACTTTTTCTGTCAGTTATGGTTATGGATTATTCACTGGTGGGCTGGGTGCACATTATGGTGTGGAGAATCTGGGGGCGACTGTTATCCCGGCTTCTACCGGAAATACGGAAAAGCATGTTCGTCTGATTCGTGACTTGGGTATAACCGGTATTGCTTGTACTCCTTCATACGCTCTTTATCTGGCAGAAGTGGTGGAACGTATGGGATTGACCAAGAATGATATCAATCTCCGTATCGGAGCTTTCGGAGCCGAGCCATGGACGGAAAGTATGCGTAAGGAGATAGAAGAGCGGCTGGGATTGAAAGGGTATAATATTTATGGATTAAGTGAGATTATGGGACCCGGTGTTTCCTACGAATGTCAGGAGCAACATGGTTCGCATATCAATGAGGATCATTTTTATCCTGAAATCATTAATCCTGAAACGCTGGAACGTCTTCCGGATGGAGAAGTGGGAGAATTGGTGTTTACTACCTTGACAAAGGAGGGGATGCCGTTATTGCGTTATCGTACGAAGGACTTGACTTCCCTGATGGAGGGTGAATGTCCGTGTGGAAGAACCAATATCCGTATGTCGGGTATTGTAGGCCGTAGTGACGATATGCTTATTATCCGTGGCATCAATGTTTTCCCTTCTCAGGTGGAAAGTGTTATTTTGGATATGCCTCAGTTTGAACCTCAGTATATGCTGGTGGTGGATAGGAAGAATAATCTCGACTCTTTGCAAGTACAAGTGGAAGTCCGCAAAGACTTCTTCTCGGATGATATGGGAAGTATGCTTGCCATGAAGAAAGCGTTGAGCGACAAACTGAAAAGTGTCCTTTCCATCAGTGCCGAAGTGAAGCTGATGGAACCTAATAGCATTGCCCGTAGTGAAGGTAAGAGTAAACGTGTGATAGACAATCGGATTTTAAAATAAAAAAGTATGCGATATGACAATCAAGCAATTATCTGTTTTTCTGGAAAACAAAACCGGAAGAATAAATGACGTAACCAAGACATTGGCAAAGTATGATATCAATATGCATGCGTTCAGCATGGCGGAATCTACTGATTTCGGTATACTTCGCCTGATTGTTTCGGATGTGGAAAAAGCGGTGGAAGTACTTCGTGCCGAGAATTTTGCCGTGATGCTGACCGATGTGGTATGTATCAGTTGCCCGAATGTGGCAGGTTCTTTGGCTAAAGTTTTGGACTATCTGGCAGCAGAGAATATCTTTATTGAATATATGTATGCTTTTGCTCAAGGAGATACGGCACATGTGGTTATCCGTCCGTCTAATGTGGAGAGATGTGTGGAGATATTGAATAAATTCAATTGTAATGTTTTGACTAAGAACAGTCTGTAATGAATTTGACTTTGTGGGTATGAATGCATCACAAGTCTTTTTACCACAGGTTACTTGGGCTCACACGGGTGTTTAAGCTGAAAACTTTAAGATTGAACCTGTGCGAATCCGGGTAATCTGTGGCTGTTTTGATGGAACAGTCTATCAATAGCAAAACCTGTTTGTTGGAGAATGCAGAATGTTATGAGCGTTCTTTGACAATGGGACACTCGAACCGATAAAAAATACCGAAGTATTGTACATGATTACATTGGATAATTTTGAGGACTTTGTTCCCTATAAAATATGGATGCGTGGGGAAGAGTATTATGAAACAGACGCTGTTTCCGAATTGGAAGAAATCTCACCCGGTGAATGGACTGCGACTGTAGAAGGAACAGACGATTATAATGTGGAGATATCTATGGATGGAAACGAGATAGAATCCTGGTACTGTGATTGTCCGTATGATGGAGAAATCTGCAAACATGTTGTAGCGACATTGTTGGCAATTCGCGACAATAGAAAAAAGGCGGGTAATAGTATTTTCTCGAAGATGAAAATCAAAGCGGAGGAAGCCCCTGTTTTAGAGGAAATAAAAGAAGTGGGTAAGCAGCCTTGTCCGTCTTTGGTAGACATACAGCAACTGTTGTCTTTCATTGATCCGCAGGAACTCTCGAAATTTATCTGTGAGTATGCTTCAACGAATCTGGAATTTAAAACGGCACTTTCAAATCATTTCATAGCTAAGGAGTTATCTTTGTCATCAAAGGGAAAAGATTACAGAATTGAAATTCAAAAAGTTTTTAAAGGATCTGGTTACCATAAAAGGTCTCGTTATCACAATCGTTATGATAATTACGACCGTGACTGGAAAACTATTTTCAATCAGATGGACACTTTTTTGGAGAAAGCGGATTTCTTTTTGAATTTGGAAGCTATGGATAATTCTATTGCCATAGCTCTTCAAGTACTTCGTTCCATCGGTGAAAACTATGATGATGAACTTTTGTATGATGATGGTATTTCTTCTTCTGACTATTGTGAACAGGCAGGAGATTTGCTCCTGAAAGTGATTGAACATCCTAAAACCACTCAGGCACAAAAGATGGAGATACTTCAGGGCTTGCGTGAGATTGCTGAAATATCTATTTTTCGTGAATATGATCTTTATGATGTAGACGAATTGATGATGCAGATCAATCTTTCGATTCAACCGGCAGAAAAAGCGTTGGAATTGATTGATGAACTTCTTGAAGTAAGAAAGGGAACCTGTGATATCTATCAGTTAGTCATTCGTAAGGTCAATCTGTTGTTAGAACAGAATGAAGAACAAAAGGCGGATGATACGATTCGTCAATATCTTTATCTGACTGAAATACGAAGAATGGAGGTTGATAAATTGATTGCCCGTTGCCAATATGATGAAGCCATTTGTTTGCTGAATGACGGAATAGAAATAGCGGAAAGAGAAATGCATTCTGGCACTCTGGGTGAATGGCTGAAAATGAAATTGGATATTTATGAAATAACCCATAGGGTTTCTGAGGTAATTGATACATGTCGTCTGTTGTTTGTGGTGGGTAGTGATAAATTGATATATTACAGCAAACTTAAAACTCTGGTACCGAAAGAACAATGGAAAAGTTTTCTGGATAGGATGATGAAAGAAGCCGAGTTAAGTGACTATTTTTCTTTTGTCGGAAATGATAAGGCTGAAATTTATGTGAAAGAAAAGGATAATGACAGCTTGTTCTCTTTGCTGTCGTCAGTCCGATACAATCAGTTGGAAGCATTGATGAAATATGCCCATTATTTGAAGGACACTCATTCTGAGAAATTGATTGCTATATATACTTCTTTATTGAATGATTATGCTGAACGGAATCTGGGACGGGAGCATTATGAATTTATAGCACGGGTATTATCCTGCATACGTAAACTAAACGGTGGACAGGCTGTTGTGAAAAGCTTGGTGGCAGAGTTCCGGATAAAATACAAACGTCGTCCGGCAATGATGGAAGTGTTGGGGAAGTTTTAAAAATAGTTTATCAGAATCTTTTTTAAAATTAGAAAGCCGCCTCCTCCGAAGCGGCTTTCCGTTTTTCTATCAGAACAAACTCCAAGCAACTGTCAGTCCGGCCATTACAATGGCGACCATACTCATCAGTTTAATCAGAATGTTCAAACTGGGTCCGGATGTATCTTTAAACGGGTCACCTACTGTGTCACCGGTAACCGTTGCTTTGTGTACTTCGCTTCCTTTACCTCCGAAATTACCTTCTTCTATAAATTTTTTCGCATTATCCCATGCGCCTCCCGCATTGGCCATAAAAATGGCAAGAACGAAGCCCGAGGACAAACCACCTATCAGCAGACCGATAACACCGGGAACACCAAAAATCAGTCCGGTAGCGATAGGGGCAATGATAGCCAGTAGAGAGGGGAATACCATTTCACGTTGTGCTCCTTTGGTGGATATTTGTACGCAACGGGCATAGTCGGGTTCGGCTTCTCCAGTCAGAATTCCTTTTATTTCACGGAACTGGCGGCGTACTTCCTCTACCATGTGGGCTGCTGCACGACCCACTGCATTCATGGTCAGACCGCAGAACAGGAATGCCATCATACTGCCCAAAAACATGCCGCTTAGCACTTTAGGGTTCATCAGGGTTACATCGTAATAAAGCATGTAGTCAGTGAAACTGGCGTTATGAACATCTACGGTAATGCCGTTTGGTAATTCCAGAATGGTCTGCCCCAACCGGGTTAATCCGATACGGATTTCTTCTACATAGGATGCTAACAGAGCCAATCCGGTCAGAGCGGCAGAGCCGATAGCAAAACCTTTGCCGGTGGCAGCAGTTGTGTTACCCAACGAGTCGAGTGCGTCAGTGCGCCTGCGTACTTCTTTACCTAATCCGCTCATTTCGGCATTACCGCCGGCATTGTCTGCAATTGGTCCGTAAGCATCGGTAGCCAAGGTAATTCCCAATGTTGAGAGCATACCTACGGCAGCAATACCAATACCGTAAAGCCCCATGGAAATATTGGCGAAATCAAACCCGGAAGCAAGCCAATAGGATAAGATGATGCCTACTACTACTGCCAGTACCGGGATAGTGGTGGAAACCATACCTAGTCCGATACCGGAAATGATAACGGTAGCCGGACCTGTCTTTCCACTTTCGGCCAATCGTTGTGTAGGTTTATAAGATTGAGAAGTATAGTATTCGGTAGAGCGGCCGATAACGATACCTACTATTAATCCCACTACCACAGCAAAGGAAATGTTTACCCAATTTTCCAAACCTAATGCCCAAAGGATAAGGAAAGTGGCAACGACAATCAGTACCGAACTTAAATTGGTTCCTGTGGCCAATGATCCGAGTAATTCCTTCATTCCTGCATTTTCTTTAGTACGGACGGCAAAAATACCGATGATAGAGAGAACGATACCCACTGCCGCAATCAGCATAGGTGCGATAACCGCTTTAAACTGCATCACGGTATCATCCGAGCCAATAAAAGCGGCAGCACCTAAAGCGGCGGTAGCCAGAATAGAGCCGCAATAGGATTCGTACAGATCGGCGCCCATTCCGGCTACGTCACCTACATTGTCTCCCACATTATCGGCAATGGTTGCGGGGTTGCGGGGATCATCTTCCGGAATGCCGGCTTCCACTTTACCTACCAGGTCGGCACCTACATCGGCTGCCTTGGTATAGATTCCACCTCCTACACGGGCGAAAAGTGCTTGTGTGCTGGCTCCCATACCAAAAGTAAGCATGGTAGTGGTGATGACACATAATTTGGCGGAAGGATTCAAGGTATCTGACGGAATACAATAATCCAATAATATATACCAGAAGGAAATATCGAGCAGACCTAATCCGACAACGACCAATCCCATAACAGCTCCGCTACGGAAAGCCACACGCAGTCCTTTGTTCAGAGAGTGCTGGGCTGCATTGGCGGTACGTGCTGAAGCATAGGTGGCCGTTTTCATTCCCAAAAAACCGGAAAGTCCCGAGAAGAAACCGCCGGTAAGAAAAGCAATGGGCACCCACGGATTTTGTAAGTTGAAGCCGTATGCCATGATAGAAAACAGAATAACTAATCCCAGAAATACCAGTCCTACCACTTTGTATTGTTGTTTCAGGTAGGACATGGCGCCCTGGCGCACATAAGAAGCGATTTTTTCCATTGTCGGAGTTCCTTCGCTTTCAAGCATCATTTGTTTGTAGAAATACCATGCGAGTGCCAATGCCAAGAGGGAGGCAATGGGCACAATCCAGAAGAGATACGTTTCCATACGCAGTATTGATTTAAAAGTTGGTTTTGCCCAAAGATAGAAAAAATAAATGATATTCAATAGGATAGGCAATATTTTTATCAATTAATATTTGCGGTACTTTTCTAATTAAGTTTAGGGGAAAATAAATATCAATATCTGTACCTTGGAACACATAGACCTGTTTCTGTGTTTCATCAAAACACGATGAAAGATAAATAAGACTTTAAAAAACGGTTTCACCACAGATTGCACATGATCTGTGGTGAATTTGATACATTACCCTTTTATTTGCCATACAGCTTGTCTATCAAATCAGCGCGTCCTATTTTGCGCAATTCGTTGATGATGGCACGCCGTTCTTCGGGTTTATACCAAAAAAAGAACATCCGTTGAGCCAGTTTCTCTTTTTGTGATTTGGCAGAGAAAACCGGTTGTAACGTATATGGATGATAACCTGTGTACCAGGCTTCAGTAGCTACAGTCATTGGGGTAGGGGTGAAATCCTGCACCTGTTCCAGATGGAAATCCAATTTCTTGGTGATCACTGCCAGTTCTGCCATATCTTCTTCCGTACATCCTGGATGGCTGCTTATAAAATAAGGTATAATCTGCTGTCGCATATTCAATTCCTTATTTATTTTGTCGAAAGTCTTTTTGAAGTCATAAAATTGCGAAAACGAAGGTTTCCTCATGATTTGCAGCACTGAGTCACTGGTGTGTTCCGGAGCCACTTTCAAACGCCCGCTGACATGATTGGCTATCAGTTCGCGGGTATATTCAGCCGTACTGCGGTTTACTGCCGGATCCTTACTCTGATATTGTAACAGGTCATAGCGTACACCGCTTCCGATAAAGCTTTTCTTGATACCGGGAAGTGCGTCTACCGAATGGTAAATATCCAATAAAGGACGGTGATCCGTGTTCAAATTGGGACATACTTTGGGATGGATACATGACGGGCGTTTGCAGCGGCGGCATATTTTTTCTTCTTTACCGCGCATAGCGTACATGTTGGCGCTAGGCCCTCCCAAGTCGCTCAGATAGCCTTTGAAGTCTGGCATTTCTGTTATGGCTTTCACCTCTTTCAAGATACTTTCCTTGCTTCGGCTTACAATGAATTTTCCCTGATGGGCGGAAATGGTACAGAAGGCACATCCTCCAAAACAACCACGGTGCAGATTAACTGAGAATTTAATCATATCAAACGCCGGGATACGTTTTCCCTTATACTTGGGATGAGGCATACGCGTATACGGCAAATCAAAAGAACGATCCAGCTCTCCTTGTGTCATTGGAGGATAAGGCGGATTGACTACTACCGTTTTGTTACCTACATCTTGCAAGATGCGGGAGGCTTCGTATTTATTGCTTTCCTCTTCAATGAAGCGGAAGTTTTCGGCTTGTTTCTTTTTATCTTTCAGGCATGTTTCATGAGAATGAAGCACGATATCGGGCTTTTCCTGAGTGTCATCAGACGGGCGCATGGGTTCGCCCTTACGGGTTATGTAGGCTGTTTGCAAAATATCATGTGGAACCGGAAGACTTTCTGCAGGAGCAGATTCATGGGGCTGTCCGACGGCGTCCGCCAATGTCTTCATTCTCTTGCAAAGTTCCGTAATCGGCTTCTCGCCCATTCCATAGATCAATAAATCGGCTCCTGAATCTATCAGGATTGATTTACGCAGACAGTCTTGCCAATAGTCGTAATGACTGACACGACGCAAAGATGCCTCTATACCTCCCAAAATGACAGGTACATCGGGATAGATTTTTTTTAAAATCTGTGTATAAACGATGCTGGGGTATTCGGGACGCATGTCGTGGCGGCCGTCGGGAGTATAAGCATCCTCGCTGCGCAAACGCTTGTTGGCAGTGTATTTGTTTACCATGCTGTCCATGCATCCGGCGGACACACCGAAAAAGAGGCGTGGACGTCCCAGCTTCTTAAAGTCGCGCAGGTCGTCACGCCAGTTAGGTTGAGGCACAATAGCTACTTTTAAGCCTTGTGCCTCTAATAATCTTCCAATCACTGCCGGACCGAATGAAGGATGATCTACATAGGCGTCACCGCTGAACAAGATAACGTCCAGTTCTTTCCACCCACGCATTTCCACTTCTTTCTTGGTTGTCGGCAACCAGTCTGTAAGTTTGTATTCTTTCAATGATACGTATTGTTTTTTATTTTGCTACAGAGATAAGTTAGTTATATCTCTTCTTCATCCTTATTTTTCTCCTTCTCCCATTGGATATAAAGCAGAATAAGTTGATGAAGTCCGAAAGCTTTCATATTATTATGATAAATTACATCAATGCAAAGGTCGAGCAATTCTTTATTATTTCCTTCCTCACTGGTTATCAGTGAGCGGATATTCAGCTTCAGTTTGTCCAGTACCGACTCGTCCACGATACCGTTGCTATCTATTAGATGCTGAAATAAAGCATATTTCTCAATAGTTTGCAGGTTCTCTTCTGAGATTTCCATGCTACGTGTGCCAGAGGCGTTAGTCTGTATAGTGTACATAGTCGTTTAATTTTAATGGTTTATACGGACAAAGTTAGGCGTTTTTATGAAATAACCTCTTATTTGTTCTTTTATTTTCGTTTAAAAATATCACTTGCTGCCGAAGAAGCCCAGAATAGCACTCATTACCCGTGCTCTTTCCTTCACTCCTTGAATGCTTTCAAAAGGGAAGCCTAGAACGAAGGTACGATAAGTACCTTTGTAGGCAATGCCGGCACTATAATTTCCCGGATTGTAAACGAAAGCAGAGTAAGCCGGAGCCACCGGAGTCAGACAGTCGGGAGCGGGTACGGCATAGGTTTGTTCATTGATGGTGCGGGGGATATTGAAACGGGTGCCGGCTCCGTATATTTCTCCCGAAGTGGAGTTGAGCATACTGCCTCCGAAACTATATTTCAATATGTTTTCGGTGAAGTTCAGTGATGTGGGACTGTTCATGTTACTTCCTATATATGAACCGCTGAGTATCAGGTTGCCGCCTTTTTGGCAGTAGGAGGTGATCAGCTGCTGTAGGGTGTTGGAGAAGGGACGTCTGTCGGCTCCGAATATCAGGTCTGCAATGGGGTAATCTGCCAGCCGGACAAAACCATTTTCAACGGCTTCATCACTACACGACACAAAAGAGTACCCTCCGGTTGCCTGGATAGCTTTACCATGAATGAACGGATAGTCGAAAGTATTTCCGGCTATCAACCTTCCTTCCAGCTCGCTGCCGCTATACCCCAGCCCGTCTTTGGTTTCCCGCCCTATGCGGCTACGGTCGAAGCTTTGTTGCGTTCCGCAGAAGGCGGGCGTATTTATATAAGGTATCCCCGGATCCGTATTCAAATCAAAGCCTTGCAAGAAAGGAGATTCTACGGTAGCAGGTCCGCTCAGACGGTCGAATCCATTGACTATCAATATTGTTCCTTTGCTTTTCTTTGCCTGATAGGCTGACAGGATTTCGGAAGGAAAACTTTCTCCCCCCTTGTTGACTGCGGTAACTTTAAAACTATATACCAGTCCCGGTTCGGCTTCGAAGATATATTCAGTACCGCGTACTAACGTTCCATTATCAAATCCACCATGTCCCAGGCGGGTGTAGACGATGTATTGTTGTGCTTTGGCAGTCGGTTCCAACGGATCGTCTACCGCTTGCCAAGTTAGTCGGAAGGTGTTTTTTCTGCTTCCGGGATGAATGGCAAAATTACTTACCGGTAAAGGTTGGACTACATAATCCGTTCCATGCATGGTACTCAGATATTTTAGTACAGATTTGTAAACAGAACGCCCTACGGTAAACTTGAAACGCGGATCGTGTCCTAGTTTCAAATCGGCAAAGTTCTGATGGGAGAGGAGTTCCAGAATCATCGAGGGAACGGCAGGCAGACGAGTTTCGCTGTAATTGCGGTTCCACAGGCTGCGACGTTGCCACCGGATACCGAATTGGGCGGAGATATCCCGTTGCAGGCCGGTCAAGACCATATCTGCCAAATCACGGGAAGCATAACGGGAGATGCCGGCATTCAGTTCACCGTTATTATAATCGGTGGTATAAATACCCAGCGTGCCTACTAAATCATCTTCTTTGGAAAAACCTGCATCGCTGTGCACTCCCAAGGTCATTTCAAAAGGAACGCCCAGTCCCTTCTCCTTTGGATTGTACACAGAATTTCCGCTGAGATAATTGATTATCCGGCTGCGGGCGTTTATATCGTCGG
>ENA-OPLD01000098-OPLD01000098.1-human-gut-metagenome-genome-assembly--contig:-NODE-98-length-15226-cov-6.030651_pt1 | contig 15226 bp, 10 predicted proteins | sample MGYA00241817_ERZ501719 | MGnify/ENA primary metagenome ERZ501719 (study PRJEB25962, sample SAMEA2042372) | human gut metagenome | biome: human gut; feature: human-associated habitat; material: faeces...
CCGTCCCGAACTTGACGGTCAGGACTACATCGTGCTGAACTCGACTTCCAACCTATCCAAAGCAATCCGACCTTTGGGCGATTACGGACGCATCCATTGTTTTCTTGACAACGACAAGGCGGGAATGGAAGCCGTTCAGGAACTGCGGGAGGAATACGGGCTGCGCATACGGGACGCATCGCACATATACGGAGGCTACAACGACCTGAACGACTTCCTGCGGGGTAAGCAAAGCGGACAATCCGAACATCAGCAGCAGAAACCGGAGCCGGAGAAAGGACAACGGCAGGAAGAGCAACCGAAAAAGAAAAACAAAGGTATCAGGATGTAACCGTACAGCCAACGGAAGGCTTTGAAAAAGCCATAGCTCATTAGGGCTTTTTCTTCACGCAATTCACGCATCGCTAAAAAAGCCCCAATGAGCAAAAGGGACGCTGCCCCTTTTGAAACCCCGGAGCCATGCGGCATGGGAGCAAGGCAGGGGAAGTATTAACCGAAAAAATGTATTACAGTTATGGGATATGCAGTTTTGCATTTGGAAAAGGCAAAGGGTGCGGACGGCGCAATGTCCACACACATAGAGCGCACCGTCCACCCGAAGAACGCGGACAGAATGCGCACGCACCTGAACCGGGAACTGGTGCAGTTTCCCGAAGGAGTGAAGAACCGCACGCAGGCGATAGCGCACCGGATAGAAACGGCAGGTATCAGACGCAAGGTGGGCACCAACCAGGTGAAGGCAATCCGGGTGCTGCTCACCGGAAGCAACAAGGACATGAAACAAATGGAAGCGGACGGACGACTTGACGGCTGGTGCAACGACAACCTGAAATGGCTGTGGGAAACATACGGGGAGCAGAACCTCGTATCGGCAGTCCTGCACATGGACGAGAAGACACCGCACATACACGCCACTATCGTACCGATAGTGACGGGAGAACGCAGGAAAGCCAAACAAGATGAGCAGAACGGGAAGAAAAAATACAGAAAGAAGAGCCCACAGGATGTACGGCTGTGTGCTGATGACGTCATGGCAAGGCACAAGCTGAAACACTATCAGGACACCTATGCACAAGCCATGAGCAAATATGGCTTGCAAAGAGGAATAGACGGTTCACTGGCAAAACACATCTCCACCATGCAATACTACAAGGGACTGGTAGAGCAGCAGGACAGCCTGCAGGAGAACATAGAAACCCTGCTGGGGCTGGAAGAGGAAGCGCAGAAGAAACTGAAAAAGCTCAAGGGAGAAATCAACGTGCAGAAGATGAAGGGGGCGGCGGTGAACGCAACCCCAGCCATAGCGGACGGGGTGAGTTCTCTTTTGGGCGGCAGCAAGGTCAAAAGGCTGGAGGCGGAGAACGAAAATTTGAAGCGGGACACAGCCAATCTGCAAAGACAAGTACAAGCCGAACAGAGGGAACAGAAGAACATGGAGCACCGCCACAACAGTGAGATAATCAGGATAGATCAGAGCTACCAGCAAAAAATCAAGGAATACGACAATAGGCTGAAACAGATAGACACCTATTTCCCTATCGTAACGGAACTGCTGCCCATAGCTGAACAATGCAGGGAAGTGGGGTTCACCGAGGAACTGACAAGGCAAATCGTCAGCCTGCAGCCCGTAGGGTTCAAGGGCAGGCTCTATTCAAAGGAGCACAAGGAAAAGTTCAGGACGGAGCACTCAACGGCAAGCGTAGAGAGAAATCCACAGGAGAAAGGAAAGTTCCAGCTGTGCATTGACGGAATGCCAATACTTGAATGGTTCAGAATGAAGTTTCAGGAACTCAAAGAAAAACTGAGTGTAAGCAACACCTCAAAAGAAGAGAATAAGCCGAAAAGAGGATTGAGATTGTAAAACGTAATATGTAATAAAATAAAAAAATAAGAGGCTTTGGTTTCATTTATTCGGCTGTTTTTCATATTTTTGCATTGGATTGAGTATGCTCTTTCCAAGACATATTAGAATTTTTAGAAGCGTTATGCTTATCTTGTAGATGAAAACGTAGGAAATTTTCAAAGAGTACAAGGATAGCATAGTGGTTCTCACGCTATAGGCGTGGGCTGCTATATCCATATCTGTACTCAAGGTATTTTCCTACGACCTTCATCTAAGACGTGGCATGCAGACCCACGCTTCTTTTTATATAACTCTGCTTAGTGGGGTCTCAGGCGGCTATATATGAAACCAACAACATGATTTCACAAGATGAATTTTCTTTATTTGACCCTCAAAAAACGAGAGCTTCAGTCTTACCTGATAAGCCCGGTAACTATATCATAGTATTACGTAGTACGTCCTCATTGCCCATAAAAGTGCAAATTTCCACTACTCCCATACTAACCTCTTTTCAGCACAAAAAAGAAAAATACAATGTCGTGTATGTAGGCAAAAGCAGTAAAAGTCTGCGTATTCGTGACTATAAACAACATTTCACTGGCACTGCCGGAAATTCCACAATCCGTAAATCATTAGGATGTTTATTGGGATTCAAACTAATTCCAAGAGACATTAACTCTCCCCAAAACGGAAAAACTACATTTGATGAATTTGACGAGCGTACACTGACCGAATGGATGAAAGACAACCTGCTACTTTTTTATTATGCAAATAATGATTATGCAAATGTTGAAAAAGAATTGATTCGCACATATAATCCCCCTCTTAACTTGCAAGGAAATTTCAATAAAACTAATCTTGATTTCCGCAAGGAGCTTTCTGCGCTTCGTTCATGCACTTCAGCGAAACAAGCCCCAATACCAAATAACCAATTAAAACTAAATGCTTATCCACAACAAATGCAATGCAGCAATTGTGGTATAAATCTAACAATTGATGAAGGGTTAAAAAATGAGGAGTACATTAAATGCCTTTCTTGTGGTTGTATTATTCAAAATCCCATCTACATACAAAATAAAGAACGCCGACAATGGATAGCGGTATTGATTTTTCTTGTTGTGGTTATAATTTTCAATATTTCAAGTAGAGAATACAGCACTTCTTCAAAGGGTAACAATAGAATCGAAAACTACGGGAGCAACAAAGGACCATCTCAAACAAAAGCTATGGCAGGAGTAAGGGTCTATCTTAAACGGCATTATCTTAAAGACCCTGACAGTTATGAAGGAATAAGTTGGGAAGCCTTTGGTATATATAATAAAGACAATAATACTTATTTTGCTCTTCATAAATATAGGGCTAAAAACAGTTATGGCGGTTACGTGGTGGAAGAGAAACTTTTTGTATTGGATTCTGACGGGAATGTTATAAAAGTTATAGATGACATGAATGAAGTCATTAATGGTTATTGATATAAACAATGAACAAACAATGAAATTATGAAGAAGCAAAATGCTGAAAGACTTTCTGAATATGAGAAAGCCCAAATAGAGTTTGCAAAAGGTAAAGCGGAGTTTCTACAAGGATGTGGCGGTTGCCTGATGATCCCAATCATCATTATCATTCTACTTTGTATAGTAATTTTAATAGGTCTAATCGTTTCTCCTTTTATGGATTAATCAAAAAATTTAATTCTAACTTAAATAATATAGCATTATGAAAAAAATTATTACTTCTATTTTCATTTTGATGTTTTATCTTGGTTGTTCACCATCACAGAAGGATGTACTATTTGCAAACGCTTCTGATGAACAAATCATAGAATGGGGTAAACAATACGTAATCCATTCCATTGAGGATAGTTTGAAAGAAGGAGAAAGTTACAAAATAATGGAATGGATTTTGGCAGAAAAAAAGACAAGTATTCCTGTTGAGGTATGGCAAATGGATAATACATATAAAAAAGATTCAATACCAGGATGCGTCAAGCTATTAGATACACGAGGTATTTTTGATGAACTCGCATTTATAGGAAATGGTGATAGCGCATTTGTAGCCTTCGCTGTTGCATATACAATAGATGAAAAGAATGGAACTAGTTCATTCTTAGAAAAAACTTTTACCCTCGATAAAAACGGTAAAGTATTAGATTGCAACGATTACCTCAGCCCTTCTCAAAAGAGGAAACAAACAGAAGAAAGATTCCACAAAGCTTTGGAACAACTGGGACCTCTTCTCATTCAGTCGGTAAAGAAAGGTGCAGCTATGGCAGGCAAAGATACAAGTGGCATAACAAATGTGACAATTAATGGAAAGACATATTCCGAATAACTTATAATATGACGTATTATGAAGAAAAATGAACGTATTTCAAGTATCAACAGTGTGTTGCGAGATTATTTTGCGAAACATCCTCAAAGCGGAATGATCCTTGCAAAAGAGTTTATGCCTCTTTTTATAAAGAATGGCATTTTCAATAAAGATAATAGGGAGGGGTTACCCATTCGAAAAGTTCTGCGAGATTTGGATACTGAAAATTCATTGGACAAAATTCCCTATGTTCATACTGAAAGGAAACCTAAAACAATCAATTGGTATTTTCGTCCTTTGCTTTTATCGCTTGTGATATTTATGGGTATGCTTTCGAGTTGTTCTTTTAAGTCAAATACCGATTTCCCTGAAGTGACCCATGTAGCTTTCCAAAAAGAAAAACATGGGAAATGGGGCATGGTTGGAGTTAATGGAAACATCTTGTTTGAAAACAAATTTGATAAAAGACCGTCTTATGCAGTAAATGGAGTGTTTAGAATTCAGGATTATGATACAAATCAATATCTTTACTATTCCGCAACTCCAACTCCTAAATTGATAGGAACTCCAAAAGGTTATAAGCAAGGAGGCATATGTAGCGAAGGAATAATTCCTGTTGTTTCTGCGGATGAACGTATTCACTATCTAACAGAAACGGGAGAAACTGCTTTTTATTTGCTTCCGTATCAGGGGAAAGAATTCTTATGTGTATCTCCGTTCTTTACGGAGCAACGTGCTTGGTTTCGGTTAGAAAATCGTAAATGCGGATATATAGATCCACAAGGCAATGTTGTGATAGAACCTATTTATGATAACGCTTTCCCTTTCCATGAAGGAAAAGCTATTGTATATAACAAAGAAGCTGACAAATGGTTAGTTATCGACCCCAATGGAAAAGAATTATTTGAAGCCAGTTCCAATGGGTACCAACAATATTCATACACCTTTTTTGAAAACGGATATTGTTTAATAGAAAACTTCTTACTCAATGAAAAAGGCGAAAAAGCACAGAGATTCCCCTCTAACATTTACAGTATTTCACCTTTCATTGACAATGTTGCCTTATTTCAAGACAGTAAAACTGGATTATGGGGACAACTTAACATAGAAGGAGAAAGTATCGGAGAGCCTAAATATTCGCGAGCTTTAGGTATTATAGACGATTGGATATATGTTGCTGATACAATTGCCAATTTAAGAGATGAATGGGACAATCAATATATGAATGTATATGCAATAAACTCTAAAGGTGAAATTAAAAATAAAATAGAAAACGTTTCATGTTTTTACCCATTATCCCAATATGCCATAATGGCAGAAAATAAGAAATATTACTTTGCTGACAAAAAAGGGAATCCGATAGACAACAACTCTTATTACAAAATTTCAGTTCCCCCATTTACAGATGCTCCCAGTTATTCACCCTTTTGGTCTTCTTTAATAGCACCTCATTCCATGTCTGATTATGATGCTTGGGGAGTTGTAACCAATTATATAGATGAAAAGAAAACATTGGCGTCAATATTTGATAAATTAACATCCGATGGCATTGATAGTTTAAAAATGGGTCAAACTATTTCAAGAATCATGGATTTATACAATATAAAACAAATGCCAGCAAATGGGATGGTTGACTTGCATAACAGAGATTGGGGCATAAATCAGGTTTTTGCAACATATTCCGTTGGCATTCTTTATAAATGTAAGTGTGCAATTGTGATTAAAGTAGAGATTAATGCGAGTGCTTCACCGATAGGTGATAATCCTCAAAGATTATTTGATGCTATACCACAATATCTTACAGAAACTTTGGGATTAAAAAGGGAAGATGAAAACCTTTATCGTTCTGAAGATGCTTGTTATGATATTGTTTATTATGAAGGAGAGAATTCGTTCTTTCTAATGTCTAAAGCGATAACAGAGAAATAGTTAAGAAACATTCATGTATAATCGAACACTTAAAAATATTCCCGTACAGAACATCAAATTCTGTACGGGGATACTTTTATACATAAAAAATAATTATCTAAGTATTGTGGACCTGGGGAGAATCGAACTCCCGTCCAAACGAGGAAACCATATGCTTTCTACATGCTTATCTTTGCCTAAAATTTTCGAACATAAGCAAGACCAAAGCCACCAACTTATGCCTTATCCTCTAAAGTTTCGTAAGAGTTACGAGGAAAAACTCAAACTATTCCCGATTTTACTGTGCCACTTTATCAAACGCTTCGGAACAAGAGCTTTTGAGTGACATCTCGTTTCTACCACTTTGGCGGAAATAAAGCTAATCTACTATACTTCGATTAAGCAGCGAGAGCATAATTTTCGTTGCCAGATAAATTTTTGAAAACTGGGATTATAGTGCCAATCAACCACGCACTGCATGCTTACATACCATTCCAACTCGCTGTCAATTCCAGTCAAGCCCAAAATGATTTTGCAAAGATAACGTTTCTTTATTACTTAAACAAATCCATAGATTAGTATCTTTGTATATTAGAAAATATCATACTGTTAATTTATTTAAGAAATAGACTATCATTCAATATAAAGAATGATAAATAAACATCTGCCACATTAAATCGGGTGTAAATTAGGGTGTATTATTCATAACTACCTAATAATCAACATCTATTGTGGAGCTGGAGGGAGTCGAACCCTCGTCCAAACGAGGAAGCCATACGCTTTCTACATGCTTATCTTCGCCTAAATTTTCGAGTATAAGCAGGACCGAAGCCACCAACTTATACCTTATCCTCTAAATTTTCGTAAGAGACATGAAGCGGATCTCTAACTATTCCCGATTTTACTGCACCACTTGATCAAACGCTTCGGAACAAGAGCTTTTGAGTGATGTCTCGTTTCCACCACTTTGGCAGAAATAAAGCTAATCTACTATGATTCGATTAAGCAGCAAGAGCATAATTTTCGTTGCCAGATAAAATTTTGAAAACTGGGATTATAGTGCCAATCAACCACGCACTGCATGCTTACATACCACTTAGCCACGCTGTCAAATCCAGTCAACCCCGTACTGGTAACTCATAAAGAGGTTACAAATATACACACACTTCTGTTAATATCCAATTATTTATTCGTTTATTTAGCGCATTTTAATAAGAACAACGTATCTTTGAAAATAATTTTTCTAATACTAACAGATCAGACAATATGAACAAAAAATTAATGGTATTGTGTATGAACAGTATGATACTGGGAGGCTGTATACCCTCTCCCAAGAAACAAACAGAACCAATTACAGTTGAAAAAAATCCGAATATGATGTATATGTTGGTAGGTAGTTATGCAACTCCAGATGAAGAAGGTATCAAGGTTTATAACTTTGATGAGCAAACTGGCAACTCCCAATATATCAGCGGAATAAAAGGAATATCCAACCCTTCTTTCCTCATTCCGTCGGCTGATGGAAAAAGAATATATACTGTAGGGGAGGATGCCGGAAAAAGTTCTACCGCCAATGCCATCAAATTTGATAAAGAACAAAAGAAACTAACCTTGCTTAATTCTCAACCCACTGACGGCGGCGCACCTTGTTATATAACTCTCAGCCCATCGGAAAAATTTGTCTTGACAGCAAATTATATGGGAGGTAGCATTACCGTTTTCCCACTAGATAAAGACGGAAAATTAAAATCCGAGACACGCCTTATTTCCTTTACCGGAAACAGTCTTGACAAAGAGAGGCAAACACAACCACATCTACATTGTATAAAATTCACTCCAGACCATAAATATCTACTTGCCAGTGATTTAGGGACAGACCAGATTCATGTATTTCCTGTTAGTGAGAATGTAACTGATGGCGTATCCCATTCCTTACTGAACGAATCTGAAGAATTTAATATAAAAGTAGAATCAGGATCAGGGCCACGCCACATTTGTTTCCATCCGAACCAAAAATTCGCTTATCTGATTAACGAAATCTCAGGAAAAGTTATAGCTTTCTCTTACGACAAAGGAAAATTAAACGCCATACAATATATAGAAGCTGACACAGTGGGTGCCAAAGGTAGCGGAGATATCCACATTTCACCCGATGGAAAATTTCTGTATGCATCCAACCGCTTAAAAGCAGACGGTATCGCTATCTTTTCCATAAATCAGGAAGAAGGGACATTAACAAAGACAGGTTATCAGCTGACTGGTATCCATCCACGTAATTTTATTATCAGCCGGAACGGGCGATACCTGTTGGTGGCCTGCAGAGACAGTAACTCTATACAAGTATTTGAAAGAGATTCCCAAACAGGATTACTGAAAGACACAGGCAAGACAATAAAAACCAATAAACCTGTATGCCTGAAGTTTACCTTTTAAACAGGAAACATAGTCTTTAATAAAATAAACTGCTGCCTTCATTGTATGTATTGGAGACAGCAGTTATTTTATTAAAGACAAAACGAATCTTTATACATAAGTTTCCAAGAACTTAACATGACCTTCCACGGTTACTTTCACTTCTTTTGTTGTGGCAGGGAAAAGGATAGATTCACCGGCTTGCAATTCCAATGAGTTACCATCCCCATCAGTTACCGTACATATACCTTCCATACAAATATAAATTACAAATGAATCCAGTTCACTATAATCTATCGTCATATTTTCAGTCAAATCATAAACAGAAGTAGTGAAATACGGACAGGTAACCAACTCGACAGACTCATTCTGTTTCGGAGTATAATGAGTACGATAATCCTCTTCTACAGAATAATCTATGGCATCTTTTGACAATTCTGTATGCAGTTCACGAGTATTACCATTCTTATCCTTACGATTGAAATCATAAATTCGGTAAGTCACATTCGAGGTCTGCTGAATCTCAGCAATAAAGCATCCGGCTCCAATACTATGGATACGTCCTGCAGGCAAGAAAAACACATCACCCGATTGTACGGCATAATCAGCCAATGCATCACAAATCGTATTATCAGCAATCATTGCAGCATATTCATCGGGAGTAATCTTTTTACTTAGTCCCGAACGCAGATGTGCTTTCCCCCCGGCATTGTCAATAACATACCACATTTCAGTCTTGCCCATCGAATTATGACGCTTCTTTGCCAGTTCATCATCCGGATGCACTTGTATAGAGAGGTCGTCACAAGCATCAATGAATTTGATCAACAAAGGAAAATTATCTCCAAAACGCTGATAATTACTTTCTCCTACCAGAGATCCTTTATATTCTTTTACCAACTGGCTCAAATTTTTGCCGGCTTCAGTTCCATTAGCAACAACAGACTCATCGCCCGGAACATTAGAGATTTCCCAACTTTCACCAACCTGAGGCTGTTCAATATTCAGATGCTTGAACGGGATAATCTTTTCTCCACCCCAAATGGTGGATTTCAGAATGGGGTTAAATTTAAATGGATACATAGGTGTATTAATTAATAGTTTCTAGGTTTGGATACAAAAATAAGGGAATTCTATGACTTTACCGCATAGAATCCCCTAAAATTAACAGCTATGTGTGTGTATATTCAAAGGTGTATTAGTAGTCTGTATTATTAGGATCGAAGTTAGTCCAGCTATCCAACCAATTATCATCTGTTCCAAACGCTCCGATATATTCTACTTTCTCAAAACCACTGCTCAACAGTGCGTCATTAAATGAAGCGGCTGTCAACACAGGACTACCTGCATCCGGCATATAATTAACACCGATATTACGCCCGTCCTTGAATTTCAACTCATTGACATCAGTCAATACTTTATTTCCTTTCTGAGCCTTAAAAAAAGTAGAAGAGTAAGACTCTTGTCCAGCATCAATGATTTGCTTGTTCACGGCATCATAAAGCACATCATCATATATTTTGTTGGCATCAGAACCGACCGCCGTCATACCTGCAAACCAAATATTCTCCAACTTTATGTTTCCTGCCTTGGTCATCTCAACTGTATTACCTTTCTCACCATCAATAATTAAACCGACAGGATATCCCACAGCTACTGAATTAAAGCAATTCAAACGACTGGAACGTCGGATCTGCATAGCAGACTGGAACTTACCTAAAGCTGAACCGTTATTAGGATTGAAGCTACCACCGGTAATATAGCTCTCATTATTAACAAAGTTGGCATCACGCCCCAACGGTCCGATAAAAGTGACATTACTAAATACGGCTGTCGTATAGGGTTCTATCAATGAGGCGTCTCCACAATTATCCGACTCAAAACCATTAGACTGAGAAGTATCTGCGATTCTCGGGTCACGGATTGAAAGACAATACTGGACTTTACCGGAGAAGCCATTATCTGTATCAAATTCATCGTCCCATCCATTATAAGCCACTAGATATTTACAATTTACATTACCTCCAAACCATTCGTAAGAGTCGTCATTGGAATATGATACCTGTAAATGATCAATGGTAGTCCCACTACCTACAGATCCAAAAGTTATACCATTAATTTCCTTATCTTTTTGAAAAGGATAACCAGCAAATTCCACACGTACATATCTTAATATACCTGAATTGTCAGCATCATCATTTCCTCCATGTTTAGTACGCGGACCTCCTTCAATCTGCTGATTCAACACTCCCTGATTGTTCTTGGCATTACCACAAATAATCAATCCCCCCCAATCTCCCGGTTTACGCTGGCCTTTAGGCTGTTCAGAGGTAAAGACAATCGGAGCATCTTTAGTACCCTCGGCTATTAGTTTGCCACCCGGTTCTACAATCAAGGCAGCCTGTGTATCTTTATCCCCTTTGATAACAGTTCCCGGTTCGATGGTCAATACCGACCCAGTCCCCACATAAATCCATCCTTTCATCAGGTAAGTTCCTTTAGACAAAGTCTGTGTACCTTTAAAAATAAACTCCTGATCTCCATTTCCTATCACGGTACCTTTGGCATTCTCAGTTTTATCATCATTAAATAACAAGTGGTCACATGTTTTAATAGCTCCCTCAGTCCCCCATACATAAGGAGCTTCGGCATTTCCACCGTTGCCATTACCGTTTCCTGTATCAGTTTCCGGATCATCACTGCTACAAGCAACCATTCCCCCCAGCATTATTGCTGAGAATACGTAAATCATAAACTTGTTAGTTCTCATTTCCATTTGTTTATTGGTTAATAATGAAAGATTCATTCTATTTTAAAACGTATAGTTAATGTTCAAATTGAAATTACGCCCTGATTTGTATTGACGGGTAATTTGCTCCACTTTTCCATGTCTAGTTTCTTCAAATTGCTTAAAAGAAACTTTCTCCGCCAACAAATCGCGTACAGCAACCTTTATTTCCAGATTACCGATTTTTTTCGAGACACTTAAATCTACTGCATTACGGGGCATTTCATAAGAATCGGGTACTCTTACTTCATTGCCTGCAGTTCCCAAACTACGGCCTACACCAATAATACGCTTACCGATACGGTTATAAAGCAATGCAGCATTCCATCCGCTATCGGCATGTTGATAGAAAAAACCGGCATTAATCAAATATGGAGATTGACCTTGCATCGGACGGTCCTCCTCTTTGGCTCCCGGCTCAAATTTCACTTTACTTTTAATTAAGGCCCCGTTCAGACTAAGACTAAAATTACGCATACCTATAAAATCCAGATTTTTGCGGATATCCACCTCTACCCCATAATTATCCGCTCCTTTGGCATTGACATACGAATAGATAAGGTCTGTGCCTCCGGATACAGTATAAGTCCATTCAATAGGATTTTTAAACCTTTTATAGAAAAGAGAAACAGAAATCAGCTCTCCACTGCTGGGATAAAGTTCATAACCAAAATCTAAATTATCAATATAAGCAGGCTTTAAATTATAATTACCTTGTACATTACTGGCAAGATCAAAATCATAATATACAGAAGAAGAAACCTCCCGAAATTCCGGACGATTCACAGTACGTCCATAAGATAAACGGAACTGCTGCTTATCATTCAGACGATAAGCCACATTTACAGACGGGAAAAAGTCATTATACGTGTAAAACACGCTAGTGGGGCTTTCCTCGTTTTTCTGTGTATGGCTAACCAGCTCCATTCTATTATGTTCAAAACGAACTCCTGCGTATACATTCAATTTGCCCAATGGAAGATTGGTCCCTACATAACCGGCACTCAAGAGATTATTGCCTTCGTAATTATTGCGCCAATCCACTTGTTCCAATAAATAAAGTCCATTCTCCCCATAATTCTTCTCTTGTAATAATTCATTAGGGACATTCATTACTTTATAAGCACTCGGCAAACCATTTTTCCAACTATAAATAAAAAAACGGGTATTATATTCACGAGCACGATACTCCGTGTAAGCTCCAGCCTTCAGGCTAGGAGTAAAAATCCCGAAAGAAAAATCGTGCTGATAATTGATGTTAGCCGACAAAATATGTTCATCCAATCGGGAAAACTCCCGATTAATCTCATTCAAGTTCTCTACTTCCAACTGATTGGTCTCTTCATTGAGTACGGTAGTATATCGACGGCGGTCTGGCATATTCCGATTGGCATAAGAATATCCAGTACTCCAATCCAACTTATCGGCATCACCCAATGTATGTTTCCCCGTAAATTGACCATTATAAGTGGTACGACTCTGATAATAATATTCCGCGCTCTCTTCATAATCACTTTGTGCATCTGTCCCCTTACGATAAGTATAGCGGTCTTTCCCTAATTGATTAAAAATATTCTTAAACTCATAGCGGCTGTTACCACTGGCAGGTACATAAGTAAAATTCAGCATAGTTCCTATACGAACATTATGATTATATTGGTCATCTATACTTTTACGTAAATAATTAGAACAGTCGTGGGTCGTATCATAAGCACCAAACAAATTGTTATCCATATCCAGATATGTCTTATAGCTATTACTATAGTTCACTGTTCCTAACATAGCCAAAGTACGTCCGCTACTATCCACCCAGCGACGGCTGAAATTCATATTCATGCTAAGATCTGCCAAGGGCCTACGATCTTTAACGGTCCAGTCATTGTTCAACCCATTATTTAATAAATCATAGCCGTTATTTATCGGATTAAGCACAGCATTGATTCCACCTTTCAAGCTACGAAAGCCATTATCGAAACCTAGAAAATCTGTGCCACTTCCTTTATTATACAGAAACTTTTTAAAATGAGTCTGATCATTTAAACTAGTTCCAACCGAAATAGTAAACAGATTACTGCTAGGAACATCTTTGGTATTCACTAAAATAAAACCACCACTGAAATCAGCTGGATATTCCGGTGCAGGTGATTTCACTACCAACATATTATCCAACTGCGACGATGGAATAATATCGAAAGAGAAAGCACGCGCATCGGCTTCTGAACTAGGCACGGCACTATTATTAATCCACACATTATTATACCGTTGTGAAAGCCCACGTACCATAACGAATTTCTCCTCAATTATACTGATACCCGACACACGGCGAATCACTTCCGAAGCATCTTTATCTTGCGTCTTGGTAATCTGCTGGGCAGAAACTCCCGTTTGCATAACCAAGCTGGTACGTTGTTGGGTAATTATAGCATTCTCCGTATTCTTTTTAGCATCCGCTACAACCACAACTTCTCCTAATTGTTGATTATCCTGTTCTAGTTCTACTTTTATTTCGAACATACCATTTATTGTAACCTCAACAATCTGTGTACAATAAGACACATAAGATATAATAAGCTTGTACGTTCCATTTCTTAATCCCGCAAGTTCAAAATTACCATCCACATCAGTAATAGTTCCTATATTTGTACCACTTAACTGTACGGCAGCACCAATAAGTGGCTCTTTAGTCGCTTTATCTGTTATAGTTCCTCGCAAAACGGCCGCCTGTACGGTCAATGCCAGCATCAAAAGAATTATCATAAGGCTAATGCCTTTCATCTGAATTTTCATCATACTTTTACCTTGTTATTTTTCCGATGGCAAAGATCAGATAAAAGCATTACATGTATAATACATCTGCATGATGCTCCTTTTGCATATTTATTTCAATGACATTTCATTGCATTTTGTTGAAAAAGCTCCTACCTTTACAAATAAATTGTAAAATAGAGAAAGAATATGAGAAGTTTTGCATCTGACAATAATTCAAGTGTACATCCCCGTATCATGGAAGCATTAATGAAGGCCAATAACGGACATGCACTTGGCTATGGAGATGACCCGTGGACAGAAGAAGCCGCCCACAAAGTGAAAGAACAATTTTCACGTCCATGTGAAGCACTGTTTGTTTTTAATGGCACAGGCAGTAATACTATGGCGTTGCAAATGATGACCCGTCCTTACCATATTATCTTCTGTGCCGACACAGCTCACATTGCTGTAGATGAATGTGGTGCCCCCAGTAAAGCGACTGGCTGTTTCATGCGCACAATTCCTACTCTGGATGGCAAACTGACTCCGGAATTACTAAAACCATTTATGGTTAACTTTGGTATAGAACACCATTCTCAGCCCGGAGCAATTTACCTAAGCCAATGTAGTGAGTTGGGAACAATTTACAAACCAGAAGAAATATGCGCATTGACAGAATTTGCACACCGACATGGACTGTTTGTGCATATGGACGGCGCCCGTATCTCTAATGCCGCGGCAGCATTGGGAATGAGTCTTGATGATATATCAGGAGCTTGCGGAGTCGACACATTGACTTTGGGAGGAACAAAGAACGGACTGATGGGAGCCGAATGTGTCATGATTTTCAATCAAGATTTGATAAAGGAAGCGCGTTATGCCAGAAAACAAGCCTGCCAATTGGCCAGCAAAATGCGTTATATCTCTTGCCAGTTCACAGCCTTCCTTGAAGATAACCTATGGCTAACATGCGCACAACATGCCAACGCAATGGCGCAACGCTTGTACAAGGAACTTTCCACAATGCCTGATATAAAGTTTACCCAAACGGTGGAAAGCAACCAATTATTCTTCATCATGCCACGTGAAAAAGAAAATAAGCTACAAAAATATTATCATTTCTACTTTTGGAACGAAGCCATAGGAGAAATGAGACTTGTTACCTCTTTCGATACAGAAGAAGAAGATGTAGACAAACTGATAGCTTGCATAAAGGC
>ENA-OPLD01000104-OPLD01000104.1-human-gut-metagenome-genome-assembly--contig:-NODE-104-length-13986-cov-3.028713_pt1 | contig 13986 bp, 14 predicted proteins | sample MGYA00241817_ERZ501719 | MGnify/ENA primary metagenome ERZ501719 (study PRJEB25962, sample SAMEA2042372) | human gut metagenome | biome: human gut; feature: human-associated habitat; material: faeces...
TGCCGATTCCATATATGCCAATAATGCCAACAGAAAGTTCGATGCAGTATGTGTACATTGTTGATTATCAATAGTATAGCGCTCTAAAAGGCACAACCAGCAGATTGGCAAATATCTGATAATGTGTAAGTTAGTGATTTTTAGCACCATTCTCGGCTTGTACCTCCATTTTGGAAAGTAAAAGTAAGTGTAATTTCCTGAATATCAAAATGTGCGGTACAAAAACTTGTGAAAAATGCCGTTTTTTGATGAGAAAAGGTACAAAAATGGCCCTGAAACAGAAGCGGAAGTCAGAGCCATTTTTGCATTAAATATTATTCTTCATCTTCATCATAAGTGTCAGACCTAAATTCAAAAATTAATTCAGAGGAGGGAATATTACATTCTTCAAATAAACCATGCAGAATATTTATCTTTGTCTGTGTACTATTATCAGTCCATAAGTACATATTGGGGCCAAGCTCTCTTCTCCAAGATTCTGGGGTTGTTGAAAATCCAGATTTTTCATTTGCGCATAACCACTCAATAGTAGAGCGCCTTTTCAATAAAATGTGATTGCATACCTGAATCAACATGTCTTTCCAAGTGTTTACCGTGTATCGAACTCCATACAGTATATATGCTTGTAATTTTTTACCAGTAAATTCAAAATCATCATCTTCTAATGATGCAGATTCTGCCTCTTGCTTAGTAGGCTTGAATGTGGTTGACGGCATCGGCCATAATTTCATAAAAACGCTCAATAGTTCCTTTTGCCTTTCTTTCAGTTCATCCTCAGTCCATTTATTACAAGATTTGAGATAATTGTTTAATCTGAAAGCACTCTCTTTAAACCCTTTCTCCATATCTCTCTTCTCAAGGAATGTAAGGTTACTGTATTGTGAGTTATAGGCTGTTAGTGTAAGGTTAGCCATAGTGTGAAGATATGTATCGTGTATGCGTTCCCATTCTGGGCCTAAATCTTTTTTCCATTGATCCGAAAGCGTCTGAGGCATTATGTGCTCAATGGAAATTTTCTTCTCTGAAAGTCCTTTTACAACATCATGACGTTCGTTATTATCCCTGTTTTCCAAACGTTCCAATATGAACATTCGTGCATTTGCCGGAATCTTGTACACTTGGCGTGTGGCAAAGTCCGTTTTAACATCCTCGTCACTGGGGAAAATAGACGAACGTCCCTTCTTGAGCAGGATATATGTCAAGACATCAATATAAGCAAGTTTGTTGTCACTTACAACTTTACCTATATAGTTTAATACGTCTCTATGTAAAGTGGCAAATACTTTGTTTAAGGCATTTGACGGAAGGTTACATATTATGCGGCGTGCCCAATAGGTTTCAATCACATCTATGACCCTGCAAATTTCGCTTTCAGGCAAATTGTTTTTTGAAGCATAATCAAAAAAAGCCATAAAGAAAGGATATGCAATTGTTGAATCAAGTGTTCGTAATTGACTTAGCTTTTGATTCAATTTATCGGTTCCGGCTTTTGCATTATTTATTTGACTATATATTTTAGCATAATGGTGCATATCCTCAAGCAAATCGGCTCTTGCCATTTTGTTCCCTTCTGCATACTCCTTAAATATAAAATAAATTTTATCTATACGACCTATTTTACCTTGCTTCATCGTAAGATAATCACGAACAAATGAAGAAGGATCATACTTTGTAAACACTTCTATAGGATTCCAAAAAAGGTTATAGAGATTATCTTGTTCTGTTGGGGATAGAGACATTAATAAGTAATTGCGTATCTTATCAGCTTCACTTAGATCAAGTCCTGTTGAGTTGAGACTTTCAAAAATCAATTGAGGATCGTCATCTGCATCTAGACGAATATTTATGACTTCCAATTTCTTAATTGTTTCAAACAACTCGTCAATTGTAAGTCCGGAACGTATGACCCTATCATAGAAAAAGTCATAATTTCGCGTAACATTAGATTCTTTAATGTATTGTTCTTTTGATTTATATAGCAAAGCATCAAATGCTTCCATATCCTTTTTGATCGGTTTGAGTTTTACCTTGCGTTCGTCTTCTTGATACTCATCCACAAGGTATCGCTTGAATATTTTTTCAACCAATTTGGAATCTACCGCCTCTATCAATCCCTCTTTTTTTGCATTGACCATAGCAGTCAGCAACAACGAAACGGTGGTAATACGTTGTTGCCCATCAATGATATACCTGTCTTCGGTTCCAGGTTGAATACTTGATACAATGCTTCCAAAGAAATGGCTTTTCCTGTTACTCTCATGTAGATTTAGCAAATCATTAAATAGTTGTTCGCAGTTTTCTTCCTTCCAATCATAATTTCTTTGATAGAGAGGTATTATGAATCTTTTATCTGAGCCATCAAAAAATTTGATTAATGGTTGAGCATCACCTTTCATAATAAGTTATTTATGTTGTTTATACTATTCGTTGTAATATCAAAAACAGATTTAATGTAGTTTATCAATTCCATATTGTTGCAATTGGGAATTTCTAAACTTTTACCTCCCTTAAATCCATGTTGCAATAAATCAGATTCTGTCAATCGAGAACGATTTGATTCTGCAAGCAATTCCAGTTTGTAAGTTTTATCATCAGGAGCCTTTTCTATCCAAAACTCCTTATCCTCACGTTTGCAGTTCTCTGCTGTTACAATCATTTTGAAACGGACATAACGTTCATCGGACATAAACAGATACACTATATCGCCTATGGCGAAACGAGCTCTCCCCATTCTCCAAGAAATAAATCCTAAGGTATTTATAGCATCAGCATGCCTACATCTTTTCTTATTGGCGAAAGCAATCCAAGTACGGTTACACTTATTCATAGTCTTATTATTTTGCGAAATATTCAGTCTTTAGCCAATAGGCATAAATCGGGTCCTGAAACGAGATTTCACCAGCCTTATTATCCAATATATCATTCTTGATAAGGGCAGCCTTTGAGCGGGATATTGAGGTCGTTGAAGAGATTTGATAGCGATGCATCACTTCAGTTGAACTGATGGCCTTTTCTCCAGCTATAAGAGCCTTAAGGTAGTTCAATTGCTGTGTGGTCAATGTTTCGGTGATTGTTACAAACAGCAGACTTAACTGTTCCACCAATGCTGTATGCGCCTCACGTACGATTTCAACGGTACATACATCCTTTGTCCTAAGCCATGAAAGCTGTGCCAGCTGCTGTGCGTAGTATGGATGATTATCTACGAGCTTTGCAATTAAATGGCTTGCTTCATCGTCAATACTCTTGCCAGTATCAGCGAAACGACTCTTGAAAAATTCCACAAGGCAAGACGTGTCAATCTTATTGAGAAACATCAGGTTGCCGAACTTGTAGAATGGTTTGGATGAGTCTGTAAACACTTCCATCATCATGTGGCGCTTGCTGCCATAAAGACAATAAGCCACACTCTGGTGCAGTTGCCAATGTGAACGCAACTTTTTCTGGAAATAGTCCGGGTCTGTAAATTCAGCGATATTTTGGAACTCATCTACGCAAATCACGATTTTCAGGCCCTTCTTTCTGGCAATCTTTTCAGCAAGATTGAGCACTTCATCAGGGTTGCGCTTTACCTCCTCCCAATCAAAGTCGATTGAAACCTCATTAGTGAGGTCTGTACCGATTGAAATCTTGGGAACAAGATGCGAAAAGAAACTCTTCGCACTCTCGATTGCCTCCTCCCATTTTGTGGAAGTGGCGGCAATAACCTTTTGGGCGAGCAGCGAATAGAAATGCTCCTCACTACGCACATTGAACAGGTCGATATGACAGATGCGGAGGTTACTATCCTGCGCCATCGCCAACCTTGCAGCCTTATTTACAAGCGAACTTTTACCCCAACGGCGAGGAGAGATAATAATCGTGTTGATTAATGACGTAAAGTTCTGAACCAAGTCGGCTGTTTCTTTCTCACGGTCGGTAAAATTTTTCTCAGTAGCAATCTTTCCAAATATGAACGGAGTTTCCATAACGCTTTATTTTTGATTTGATGTACAAATATAATACATAAAATGTAACTACAAGAATTGTTGTTACAAAAATCGTACATACATTTATTGTAGTATTTTACTAATTTGTGTCTTCTTTGTATAAATATCAGGGTAAAAGTTGTACAATCATAATGAGTTTCGCTTTCCATTAAGAAACAATATATTATTTGTTATAGGCGAGATACGAACTCTACGAATAATATAATAGCATTTAATGTCTTAACGTCCAATGATGTGGTCAAGCAGATTACGGCTCAGCTGCCAAGAGAAATAAAGCCGATTTTAATCTTGAATTATCGACTCCCGACGGCTATAATTTCACTATCAATGCCGACCACGATAATTATGTCTGTGTCGGAGTTTCGGATGATGATGTGAGATCCGGATTAAAGACCAAATCCAAGGCATTCTTTAAGGAAAATGAAGCCGCTCTTAATCTTGAAAATTGTGAGAACTGGCCCTTCTACAAATTTATAGACTTTTCAAATTCAGACGGCCTATATTTGGCAGATTTCAGCGATGAGCTTACTTTTAGTCTCGTTTCTGAAAAATGCAGAGAGGAAATTGTTGGTATTATTCTCAAGCAGACACAAGAACTACTAAGACAGTATAAGCGGTCATTGAAATAATCAAAGGCGTGACAGTTTAGATTCTGCTAAATATTCTGCCCTTATTCCTATAGTTTTCATAATGTGTGAATATGGTTTTCATACATTATGATTAACTTTGCAGTCAGATAAAGAAATTTGTATGGCAGACTCAACACTTCGCAAATATATCTGGCTCATAAACACCATTCTTGACGCCAAAAAAATAACTTTCAAAGAAATAAGTGACAAGTGGGACATCTCAACCCTTAACTATAAGGGGACTGAGTTGTCCAAACGCACCTTTCATAATCACCGACAGGCTATTCTCACGGAGTTGGGCGTTGACATACAATGCTCTTCAATGAGAGAGAACAGTCAGTATTTCATAGCCAATCAGGAAGAACTTGAAAATAATGAAGTGTTGAACTGGCTTACAGACAGTATGGCAACCGAGTCATTATTGCTTGAAAACAAGGCTATCTCTGACAAAATAGTTTTGGAACCCGTACCCGGAGGTCGGGAATGGCTCCCCGTTCTATCACAGGCTTTGAGAGATAATCTGCGCATAGTATTTCAATACACATCATTTCACTCAACCAAGAATAATTTGAGTGATAGGATATTGGAGCCGTTGTGCTTAAAGTTGTTCAAAAGGAGGTGGTATATGCTCGGCCAAACCGTGGATAGCGGCAAGCGGTTGATATTTGCTTTAGATCGCATCACTAAACTCGAACTATCATCAGAGCAATTTACCTATCCCGAAGATTTTTCTGCAAAAGACTTCTTCGCAAACTTCTATGGGATTTGTTCTGACGGATATTCTACTCCTACTCGGGTTATCCTGAAATGCTATCGAGAATTTCCCAAATATGTAAAATCATTACCACTACATCCCTCGCAAGAGGAACTTGAACACGGGGATGGTTTTATTACCTTTGGATACTATATGTCACCAGCATACGACTTTATTCAGGAAATAATGAGTCATGGCGATGATATTGAGGTTCTTACTCCAATATGGCTCCGGAATCTTATAAAAGAGAAATCAGACTCTCTGGCAGCGCTCTACAAGTAGTCTCAAATTTTTCTGCAAATCGTTTTCATATATGAAACGATTTTTCATACGTCCTCTATAACTTTGCCGATGAAAAGAAACAAGAGGACATTGAAAACATCGGTCAGACCTTTGCCATCTGTCTGCTGAATCCGGCAGACTTCGTTCCGAATTATCGGAGCGCACCCCAAAGTTTATTACTCGGCATCGACCCTGCACGCTGTTCACTCCGGTCGTGCATGTTTCATCACCTTCGCTTTGCTCTCGGTGATGTGATATGTTTCATCACCTTCGCTTCGCTCTCGGTGATGTGAAATGCACTCCCTCGTTCACAGCGCACATTGCCGAAGCCTCGACCATCCGGCACACACGAAAGTAAGACCGATGTTTTCACTGCTCTCGCAAACTGACAAAACTATGCGAGACCAAATTGCAGAATATCTCAAGGACGTGACCATCAGTAACCGAAAGGAGTTATTTGATGTGTTGAATTTCATTGCACCGCTTATTGACGGTTGGAGTCTGGCCGAACCCAAGTCCGGCAGACAGATAATGCGATTTGCGTCAGCCAACGCAAGAAAGTCCGCCTATGTCGATTTTACGATACCCAAGGAGTCAGGTGGACAAAGAAAAATCAGCGCTCCTGTCAAACCGTTGAAGGCTATCCAAACAGCACTAAATATAGTTCTGCAATCCATATTCGTTCCCGATGAACACGCCACCGGTTTTGTATTAGAGAAAAGTGTCAAGGATAACGCCATGATACACGTGGGTCAAACCTGCATATTTAATACAGACCTCGAAAATTTCTTTCCGAGCATAACAAAACTCATGGTTCGTCGGGCTCTCCATCGAGAGCTTGGTGATAGACTGCAAAGCAATGAAGTAATCAATATTATATGTAAAATTTGCACCGTTCCTGACAGTTCGGGTATCGAGGTGCTACCACAGGGCGCACCGGCATCGCCTGTTCTGTCTAACATTGTGCTGAAGAGCCTTGATAAAGATATGTCAAAGCTTGCTGAAAGAATGGAATGTAAATATTCGCGCTATGCCGATGATATTACATTCAGTCATAGTAAATCAATTCGCAGGATGAGTCCTTTCTGGCAATCAAGGATTTATAATATCATTGCGAAGTATGGGCTCAAAGTGAATGAAAAGAAGACAAGGACATTTGTACCGGGTACACGTCGAGAGGTTACCGGAGTCGTTGTAAGCGATAAAATCAACGTTCCCCGTTCTTATATAAAACAGTTGCGGGTGCTTCTTCACTTGTGGGAGAAATATGGCTATGCACAAGCACAAATCATCTTTACAAGAGATTTCTACAAGGGTATCGAAAAGAGTCTTGTCAATGTAATCGACGGTAAAATTAACTATCTTGAAATGATCAAGGGCAAAGAAGACTCTACTTATCGTAAGTTCAAAAGCAGGTTCAAACGTCTTCAGTGGGAAGAAAAACAAAGTACTGACCAAATACAAAAGGATATATGAATATAATTTATTTACACGGACTTTCCTCGTCGGGACAGTCCAACACCGCAAAAAAACTTCGGGAGTTACTTCCGGATGATAATGTTGTCACACCTGACATTCCGGTCAGCCCAATAAAGGCTCTTCAGTTGTTACTGAGTCTTGCCGGAGAGTATGGAGCTGATGATACAATCGTAATAGGCACATCTATGGGTGCGATGTATGCCTCTCAGATGAAAGGTTATCGCCGAATCCTTGTCAATCCCGCGTTTCACGTCTCAGACCTCCTGAAAGAAAACAAGGGTGAGAGACTACAATTCTTCTCAGAGAGAGAAGATGGCAGTGAATACTTTGAGGTCTCGGAAATCTTGATCCAAGAGTTTGAAGAAATGGAGGCCAACCTGTTTTATGTCGATGACATTACTCCGGAATCGGTAATAGGACTCTTTGGTGATAAAGACGACGTATGCAACTGTCTTGACGAGTACCGCGAAAGTTATTCCTACTGGTCATCTTTCAAAGGTGGTCATCGACTTACTGAAGATGTTATTACGAACACCTTGCTCCCGGTAATCAAATGGTTGAAGCATCCGGACTACACTTCTGGTAGAACCTATTTGCCGTTTGATGATATAACTCCCGGCGACACTGGCTACATCGGCGAAATGGATAACGATGAGAATGCCTTCAAAATATATAAGAAAGGTTTAGGAGGTAAGTGGTATGAAGAAATTGTGCGTGAGTATCAGGGCACAAAACATTACGATGGGCGCGAAATCAACTTACATTTTCCGTCCCTCCCCGAAGGCGTAAACGAAGAATCGGTAGAACTTGTGTACGGCAATCGTTTCTGTCATCTCCCTTCGATTGAAATCTATGGAGAGCATGGTGTTCAAGTTACCAACGGAGACTTCATTATCAATGAAAGTATTAGTGTCCACAGAAAGTAATGGCAGAAATCCGAAATAGAATCACGGCAATATTGTCGCGAATGAAGCATGACACCTTCGAGCGCGATGAGGCTCTCGCACTTAGCTTGCTCAGTGCTCTTGCCGGGGAGAGTATATTTCTCCTCGGCTTGCCCGGTGTCGGCAAATCCATGATTGCCCGCCGATTAAAACTTGCATTCGATAATGCTACCGTCTTTGAATACTTGATGTCGCGATTCTCGACACCCGATGAGATTTTCGGGCCCGTCAGCATCTCCAAGCTTAAAGATGAAGATTGCTATGAACGTGTCACATCCGGATTCCTACCCGAAGCAGAGGCCGTTTTCCTTGATGAGATATGGAAAGCCGGTCCCGCTATTCAGAACGCCCTTCTTACTGTTCTGAACGAAAAAATCTATCTCAACGGCAATCAAGAGCTTAAGTTGCCAATCAAAGGGATAATAGCAGCCTCAAATGAACTTCCGGCTAAAAATGAAGGTCTCGAAGCATTGTGGGATCGTTTTCTACTGCGATATGTTGTCAATCCCATTGAACAGAAACAGAATTTTTTTAGATTGCTTTCTGCGCAGACTTCTGAATCGACAACAGAAGAATTTGGCCCACTGACCCATGACGATTTTATTTCAGTGCAGTCAGAAAGTCGTAAGGTAACTATACCCGAGTCAGTTCTTGAAATTCTTTACACAATAAGAGGGAAACTTAACGAAAAGATAAACGCTAAAGACGTGGTTACGGGAGAGCCTGACCCTGAGAACCTAAAATATTACGTTTCTGACAGACGTTGGAAAAAGGCTGTCGGAGTCATGAAAATGTCGGCATTTCTTAATGGAAGAGATGAGATAGGTCTTTCTGACCTGCTTCTATTGTCGCACATACTTTGGAATGATGAGCCGTCAATCCCGGTTGTCAAACAGATTATTGCCGAAACTGTTGTCGCGTCATTGTTCAGTGACATATTGGAGCAATATAAAAGTTATAAACGCCATGCTAATGTTGAGAATAATGACACACGTCTATACTCTCCGGACCAAGAACACTATATCATTCAATGCGATGATTCCCCTCTGAAAATTAAAATCAAGGATTATCAACGTATGCAGTCCTCTCCTGATGAGGTTTTCTTTGGTTCAGAGACTACAGACAGTACCCTGATGCTTCGTTCTCGGGGACAGTTCGTGATGAGGTTTGTAAAAGATGGTGTGATTTGTATCAATAACTACAACTATTTTCTCCGGACAGAATCTGATAATCAACTTAGTAAAGACTTTATTGCAGAGATCGGGGATACAATTGACGGCATTGCTAACAAACTATATGTTGAAATGAATCATAATCTTTTCATTGCAAATTCCGATTTATATACACCCATAAAAGAAGTTGTCGCGGTCTATAGAGCAAGAATAGATTTGATGTGATGAGAAAGCAACATCTGACATATCTGCGCAGAGCCACTGGCATAGCCTCTTCCATAAAGGGAGGAGCGAGAATGCTTGAAATAGTTGGCAAAATTAGGGCTGGAAAGACCCCTGTTTATCAGATGATACGGGATATTGTCTGCGACTCGCGTTTTTACTGCGTTGTGGAGGATGACCTGTTCTGGAAAAATTACGCAACGACAGTCATTCGCCATTTTATTGATTCTCTTTCATCGGAAGACTGGGAAAACGAAGAGCGAAGAACCGGGAAAAAGGAAGATTTCCTGAACGCATGGCTATCCAAACACATCTTTCCACTAAGCGTTGAAGAGAAAAGAATAATTGCAAAATCCATGCAACTTACCGCCGGTAATTCCGGCAAACCAGTTCCTCTTGGTAGCAGTGGAAATGAAGTAAACCAGGACTCTGACGGATATGACATTCAGATAGAATCAGGTATTACAGATAAATCCAATAGTCCGGATAAGATGGGCTACTCACTACCTACAGATATTGCAAACTATGCAGAATCTTCAAAAGGAAGTTCTCCCGGCCTTGAGGTTGATAGCCACGAGGCTGAAGCTGAATATCTTCAACTACTTAATCCGACAATCGTTGAACTTGCCAAGCAGATAGGTCGGAGTGGAGGCACGAGTCACGAAGTAACCGGTAAATTTCAATCTGCTTCACGAAGTGACATAAGCGGTATCACTATCGGTAATGACCTCAATTGTCTGTTGCCTTCAGAACTTGCTCTGTTAGGAGCAAAATCTACTGGAAACCTGTTTTATCAGCGATATGTTCAGAATCGTCTTCAACTGTTTTCATCCGCATCCCACTCTTTTGAGGTTGCCAATGATAAATCAGGTCCAATCTATATATGCGTTGACACAAGCAGCTCTATGGAAGGAGAACCGGAAGTGACGGCAAAAACGTTGGCTCTTGCTGTTGCTATTGTGGCTCAGAGAGATAGAAGACCGATCTGCATGATAAACTACTCCCATAATCTTTCATTTTTTATCGGCACAGTTCCAAACTTCCGTGGAATTGCAACATGAAGCAGGGACTTGAGTGGTGATGATCAAATGGCTAAAGTTAGCAAGATTTTTGCTAACTTTACACCATGAATCAAGAGTCTCAATATTTATCATTGGCATACATGGTATTGCCATCCTCCATCCTTGACTGGTTTGATATAACATCTGTGAAGGCAGATATAACGGATATTCCCGATGAAGATGGTTTTGTGGGTATAATCCATATCTATCTTGACGAGACAGACAACCGAGATGCATCACAGCATCATCTGCGGGCAAACGGCTTTACGGAAGAAACGAAAGTCTCAGACTTCCCTATAAGGGATAAAAGAGTTCTCCTCCACATCAGGAGGCGCCGGTGGCTTGACTGCGAAGGCCACAACATCATAATAAACCCTTATCCGCTTGTTGCTCAGGGCACCCGCTACTCTCCGGAGTTCGCGGCTTTTTTAAAAGATGCGTATGGACTCGACCCCGATAACGGCGAAGCTATTGTCAAGGCACTGGGGGGTTAAGGCAAAAAATTTTGAGAGAGCCTATAAGGACAGCCTGAGCGACTACCGACAATGGGAGCAGCTTGATCATGCAGAGACATGGATGCTGCTTCCCCAAAATATCGGTATCAGCATGAGCATAGACGAGACTTCTCTTAACGGAGAGCTTTATACCATCCTGACAAATAAGGACGGCCATGGCAAGAAAGGAACTATCGTGGCCATGATAAAAGGGACAAGGGTGCCGGATATCATTCGGATCTTGCTAATGCTCCCAGAAGAACAGCGTCTTGCAGTTTCCGAAGTTAGCATGGACTTTTCCGAAAGCATGGCGGCATCTGTCAGAAAGGCCTTCCCAAACGCGGCAATCGTCGTCGATTGCTTTCATGTGGTCAAGCGCTGTGGTGAGGCTGTGGAGGAGTTGCGGCTCAGGAGCAAGCGTGAGGCTATAAAGGAAAGGAAGAAAGAAGAAGCCGAGCATAAAAAGATGCTGGCAAGACGTGTGGCGATGCGAAAGGCCTATCGGAAGAAACATCCCAAGAAGTACAGGGGGAAGAAACGCGGAAGAAAGCCGGCAAGGCTTAACGCCAGGTATACTCCCGAGATACTGTCCAATGGCGACACGAAGGTGGAATTGCTGACCCGTAGCAGGGGACTGCTGCTGACGAGTGCAGAAAAATGGAGCAGCTCCCAGAAGGAAAGGGCTCGTCTTCTATTTGAACACTATCCGAAAATAAAGGAGGCTTACGGACTGGTAAACTCTCTGCGAGCCGTCTTCCGTAACCATGATATTGGCAAGGATGAGGCAAGAAAGAAACTCTATGAATGGTATCAAAAGGTAACCGACTGCACATTAAGAGAAATCAAATCAGCCCGCGATACCATAAAGGCAAGAGAGGACGAAGTGCTCAACTACTTTTTCAAATGGAACACAAATGCCTCGGCTGAATCCTTTAACTCGAAAATAAAGAACTTCCGCGCTCAACTCCGAGGGGTTGTCGATATGCCGTTCTTCATGTATCGATTATCGGTCATATTCGGATAATATTGCCACGGAAGTTTGGCACTGACCCCATTATTGTCAATGAAATACATTGTCTTTGCTATTGCTGTCATTATACTTTGGCAAATTAAGAAAAAAATATTCGCCAAAATTGACGAGGATGAGGAACGTGCGTTAAATACGCCCGGAACAGCCAATTATATTCGTACAAATTTCTCACAGGTTATAGAATATTTAAATTCTAAGCCTGGATATTATGTAATATTCGAACGCTCCGATATGATTCAAATTGGCACTTCAAAAAGTGACGAATACTACGTTGTCCATCAACATTCAGGGGGCTTATTAATAGCTTTTGTTCGTCATTCCAATGTTTACAAAGAATGGAAATTCTCTCGTGGCGAAGACATAAATCATATTTTATATAAACTTCAATCTGCAGATTAATATGTGGGGATTCATTATCACAATCGTTATCCTTATATTACTTAAGTTCATCTACGACACTTCCAAACAGTCCTCGAAGATTAAGCGTGAGGGCGGTGTGCGTATGAAGTATGCTGTACTCGTTGATCATTTCCTTTCAGGTCATGAGCGTTGCCGAATTTTTCAAAATGATAATACATTAGTGTCCGTTGGTGTCTCAGGCCCTGCTGGCTCACAAATATATTACATTTATCCTTCTTATGGTAATGTTGCTATTCGAATGGAAATTAAAGACAATCCATTATTAGGCAATATGAAAATGGAATGGAGTTTTCCCGAAGACATGAATCAGGAGCACATGATTGAAAAAATCGATCAGGACATCGAAGATAAATTCAGTTCTTTAGCTAATATATATTAATATGGGATTTTTCGGAAAACTATTCTCTGCTGGACCGGCAATGAACCGTTTGGCAAAGGCATGTGATGAAACTTTAAATTGTCTTCGACGATTTGATATTTCAGGAGATAAAGATGAGCTTTATAAAGCTGCATGGATTTTTACATATGGAGTCCAAATGTCATTGGAAAAATGGAATTGGAATCCGTTTACAACCAAAGTATTCATTCCTAACCATCCTGAATTTGGAAGAATTGCTTTAAATCAAGTAGTAATTCTTATATTAGGCTATTTAACTCGAGAATCAAAGATAATTGGAGAAGAAGGCACCATTAAGTCTATTTTAGATGGAGAGGATGGTTTTAATAAGTATGAATATCTCGTATCTCAAAATATGAAATCTAAAATTCAACCCTAATGAAATATACAGTAGAACAAGTCCGTCAAATGACATGGTCGCAATGGAATGACGCTATGGCAAAAGAACTCAACGAAGCTGGGTTCAGAGCAAGAGGATATAATCCTGAGTTGAGAAGGTGGGAAAATAACCGAGAATTATATAAAGCCGACCCCTCCGATCCTACAATTTTTATTTTAGGTACTGTTGACGGCGCTCCCGAATATGAACATCTAAAAAAAGTAGGACTCCTTAATAACGGCAGGTGTCCAATGTGTGGAGAGCCAATTTATGGGAATCCCGGGCGTTTTACTTCAGGTTATGATTATAATGCTCATTTCCAAATCTGTCAGAACTGTGTGAATAAAGGTCGTCGCACATCTGTAAATCCTGCAAATAGACGAGGGTGCATCATAGCCTTATTATTCTTACCTTACTATCTCATTAAAGGTCTGTTTTGACTATGTCTTTTCGGCATAGAGTGCTTGACTATATCTTTGCAGTATAATCAAGCACTTTTTTTATGAATACCATTTTGATAAATCTCAATGTGCCTACCGGGTGGCCAATGTTGTCCTAAACGTTTTGGGCGAAAATGATGATATGCATCGATAGAGGGCGGCTATAATCAAAAAAACTTTCAAAAAACGGCAATCGATTTTTTTGTTACGATGGGAAATGCTAATTTTGCAGACTGTACGTACAAGAAAGAATTTATGGATATATCTGTTATAGTTCCGCTGTATAATGAGGCG
>ENA-OPLD01000108-OPLD01000108.1-human-gut-metagenome-genome-assembly--contig:-NODE-108-length-12150-cov-2.482431_pt1 | contig 12150 bp, 10 predicted proteins | sample MGYA00241817_ERZ501719 | MGnify/ENA primary metagenome ERZ501719 (study PRJEB25962, sample SAMEA2042372) | human gut metagenome | biome: human gut; feature: human-associated habitat; material: faeces...
GAAAGAGACTTAAGTTAGCTATGGTTCAAATATTTTCAGACAATTAAAGGAAGAGAAAACACTTTAGATCTTCGCTGCACCCTTCTCTTCACAACATCGACCAAAACTAACTTAAGTTCTTCAAAGGCCGCCTGAGCCTCCCATCTCAATAGCACTTACTCAAGATGGTTAATTCTTATCCATGGAGGACAAGAAATCATTAAGCGCATCTTCCCAGTTCGTCATCTGATAAACACCGCTCTCTTTCAGTACGAGTTTTTGCAGACGCGAGTTATGGGGGCGTTTTGCTGGGGTTGGGTATTGATCCGATGTACATGGAACCACTTTTTGGTTTATGCCCTTTAGTTCAAAGATCTTTTGAGCAAAATCAAACCAAGAAGCCTCCCCTTCGCATGTTAAATGTATCGTGCCAACAAGTTCTGGGCACTTCAAGATAACTTGCAGCGCATCCGCAACGGCTTTTGTACTGGTTGGGTTTCCGATCTGATCATTAACGACCTTAAGTTCCGGACGTGTTCCATCAGCAAGACGAAGCATCGTATGGACGAAGCTAGGACCATTTCCACCATATAGCCAAGAAACTCTTGCAATTAGATGATTAGGGCACAATGATGCCACCGCCTGCTCAGCTGCCCACTTGGATTTAGCATAAATATTCAAACCACCATTGGGTTGATCGTACTCATGGTACGGACGATCGAGCTCTCCATCGAAAACATAATCTGTGGAGATCGCGATTAATTTCGCACCTATCTTGTTACAAGCATGGGCGACATTCGTCGTACCAAAAGCATTGATCTTCCAAGCTTCGAATTGCTTAGATTCGCACAAATCTACAGCCGTCATTGCTGCGCAATGAATCACGACGTCAGGTTTGATTTTTTCAAACACCGAGCACACCGCTGCAGGATTCGTGATATCGCACTCTTCCCGATCCAAAGCAAAAAGCTCATAGCCTTGGAGTGTATTCATCAATGTGGTGCCAAGCATTCCTTTGGCACCAGTAATAGCCACTTTCATAGTCGATTAACCAAGGAGTGATTTTTTAAGATCATTAAAGGAATGAGCAACGCCGTCCTTGGGACTTAGCAACGGTTCAAAATCGATGGGCCAATCGATTCCAATTTCCGGATCATCCCATTTAATAGAACCTTCATCATCAGGATGGTAGTAGTCAGTGCATTTATAGTGGAAATGAGCTACGTCGCTCAAAACGACAAAACCGTGAGCCATACCAGGAGGAATCCAGAGCTGGTGCTGGTTTTTATCGGACAGGATAGCGCCGAACCATCTTCCGAAAGTAGGAGAGTCTTTTCTGATATCCACTGCGACATCAAAGACCTCTCCTAGGGACACCATGACTAATTTACCTTGCGGATGATTTTTCTGGAAGTGGAGCCCTCTTAAAATACCTTTCGTTGATTTACTGTGGTTATCTTGAACAAAAGGAAGGTCGATACCCGCCTCTTCATAGCGCTTCTTCTGCCAAGTCTCTACAAAATATCCGCGATTGTCCCCAAAAATTTTAGGTTTAATTAAGAGCACGCCTTCGATCGGAGTTTTTACGACTTCCATTTCCTACCTCAATAAATTTAATAAATATTGACCGTATTCGTTTTTAGCTATCGGCTTGGCCAATTCTTCCAATTGAGCGTCAGTGATATAACCTCTTCTCCAAGCTATCTCTTCAGGACTTGCAATCATGAGGCCTTGACGTGCCTGTACTGAATGAATAAACGAGGCTGCTTCCAAAAGCGAAGCGTGAGTTCCTGTGTCCAACCAGGCGATTCCTCTTTCCATGATTTCAACATGAAGAGAGTTCGCCTTCAGATAAGCCAAATTCACATCGGTAATTTCTAATTCACCGCGAGCCGATGGTTTGACTTTCTTTGCGATATCGAGAACTTTCTCATCATAAAAATAAAGACCCGTTACAGCATAGTTGGACTTAGGAAGTTTTGGCTTTTCTTCAATTGAGACCGCTTTTTTGTCTTCATCGAACTCCACAACGCCGTAACGTTCAGGATCTGAAACGTGGTAGCCGAAGACTGTTGCGCCTTCTTCTCTGGCTTTAGCTTGCTCCAATAACTGCTGGAATCCTTGACCAAAGAACAAATTGTCTCCTAAGACTAAACATGTGTTATAGCCTTTTATGAAATCCTCGCAAAGCAAAAATGCCTGTGCGAGTCCCTCCGGCTTGGCCTGAACAACGTATTCAAAGTTACAGCCCCACTGAGAGCCGTCTCCCAAAAGTTCCTTAAATAGAATCTGCTGCTCCGGAGTCGTAATAATGGCAATATCTCTTATGCCTGCAAGCATAAGAACTGATAAGGGATAGTAGATCATGGGCTTATCGTAAACAGGCATCAACTGTTTACTGATACTTTTGGTTAGCGGATAGAGTCTCGTTCCGCTGCCGCCAGCCAGGATTATTCCTCTCCATTCCTTAGACATTATTGGCGCTCCTTATAATTCTTCTCAATCCATTTTTGATATTCACCAGATTGAATATTTTTAACCCAATCTTCGTTGTTCAAATACCATTGAATTGTTTCTTTGAGGCCATCTTCAAAGTTATGCTTGGGTTTCCAACCAAGTTCTTTTTCAATCTTGCTGCAGTTGATGGCGTAACGAAGATCATGCCCTAATCTGTCCTTAACAAAGGTAATTTGTTCCTTATAGGATTTACCGTCAGAGCGCGGTTTGATTTCATCAAGAATTTCGCAAATTTTGTTAACGATGAAAAGGTTGTTGCGCTCAGCTCTTCCACCAATATTGTAGGTTTGGCCTATCCTTCCCTTTGTCAAAACTTCATAAATTGCATCGCAATGGTCTTCAACATGCAACCAATCTCTGATGTTTTCTCCAGTACCGTAGATCGGAAGAGGCTTACCTGCTAAAGCGTTTAAAGTCATCAAAGGAATTAACTTTTCCGGAAACTGTCTTGGTCCGTAGTTATTAGAGCAATTAGTTATAACGGTCGGAAGTCCATATGTTTCGTGATATGCACGAACAAAATGGTCACTACTAGCCTTGGAAGCAGAGTATGGGCTATTGGGAGCAAACGGCGTTTCTTCTGTGAAGGCCGGATCGTCCATAGACAGAGTTCCAAAGACTTCGTCGGTAGAGATATGGTGGAATCTGAATTTATGCTTTTTATCTTCTTCAAGATTTTTCCACCAATCTTTAACTACTCTAAGGAGAACTTCTGTGCCGAGAACATTCGTCTTAACGAAGACATCAGGATCCAAAATCGATCTATCTACATGGCTTTCAGCTGCGAAATTTATCACAGCGTCAGGTTGATATTTTTCTAAAAGTTTTCTAACTAGCTGCTCTTCTCCGATATCTCCTCTGACAAAAACATGATTGGAGGCGTTTTTAATCTCATCGAGATTTTCCAGATTGCCAGAGTAAGTCAACTTGTCTAAGTTGATCACGTTATCACCAGCTTTTACTCTTTGAAGAACAAAGCAAGAACCGATAAAGCCGGCCCCACCCGTAACGAGAAAGGTAGATTTCATTTTTTAAGACGTCCAATAAGTTTATTGAGCACCGATCTGAACCCTGAAAATCTGGACATTCTCCAAAATCTGATAAATAAGGGTACAAACGATGGCAAATACAGGTATGCGATTTTATAACACTTATCGTTGGTTTCGGACTGAGCCAGCAGCCGTCTAACTTCTTTCCTGAAAAGGTTATATTTACGCAGGTACTGAAAAATATTTTTCCTTCTGTTCAGACTGTCATTGTGTTGACGCCAAAAAACTAGTTTCTCTGGTATGAACGATACTTTTGCTTTTTGGCAAATTTGAATCCAGAGAAACCAATCAATCCACTCGGGCACAGGACTATTGAAATCAGCTTCTTTAAGTAATTTCGTCTTAACAGCAACACAAGAGAAAGTCGGTATTAAATTCTCAGTAAGAATAAGGCTATCCAAGTTTATAGGTCGTTCATCGGCTCGAAGCTCGAGCATTTTTTCACAAATTCTTGGGACGTATGATTGAAACCAATTTGAATCATCTTTCTTTAACCCGAGAGGTTCTATATTGCAAAAGATGACGCCTGCGCCGATTTTCATTATTTTTAACAAGTTTTTTACAGATCCGGACTTAGAGATATCATCAGATTCCAAAAATGCCACCCAAGGGGTATTAACTGCATTAATTGCAAGTTTCATAGAATTAATTAGGCCTTCATTTTTATTACCAGGATGAGTTAAAAGTGATAAAAATGGATACTTTTGAGAAAATGAGTGGATTATATTTAAGGAATCATCCTTCGAGCCGTCGTCAACCACAATGATGTTAAAGGGGTTTTCCTGGGTCCATTGTTGGCAGAGACTTTCCAAATTCTCATTGAGAAATTTACCGTAATTGTAGCTAGTAACTATATAAGTGAGCTCAGGAGTTTTCATAGATAAAACTCAGCATTTGTTTATAATTTGGTGATTTAAAAGATTAGTTCATTAAGAAATGCGTTTATCAATTTTTGGTGCCGGATTGAAAGATATTATCATGTCTTTCAAGCAAAGCCGATTGCCGGTTTTTTTAGCATATTCTGACATTCGGCAAAGATACCGGCGGTCCAGCTTAGGTCCATTCTGGATCACTATCTCCATGGGCGTAACTATCGCTTGCATCGGCATTATTTTTGGAAATATCTTCAAATCGCCAATGCGAGAATTCTTGCCTTTTTTATCTGCTGGTTTAATTCTCTGGAGCTTTATAAGCTCCGTCCTTACTGAAGCAACAACCGTATTTCCAAGCGCCGAAGGAATTATCCGCCAACTCCCTATACCTCTATTTACTCATATCTATCGGATGATCATGAGGAATATTTACATCCTCGGCCACAACATTCTCGTATTACCAGTTGTATATTTGTGCGTTGGAAAAACTATTAGCTTCGAATGTTTGCTATTTATACCTGGATTCGTTATTCTTTTAGTCAACTTGGCGTGGATGAGTCTTGTAACATCGATTTTATGCGCAAGGTTCAGAGACTTAACTCAGATAGTGGCAAGCCTTTTGCAAATCTTCTTCTATATTACCCCTATTATTTGGATGCCTAGTCTCTTACCAGCCAGAGCTTCTCTGATGATACTTGAACCTAACCCCTTCTTCCACCTTCTATCAATTGTTCGTAATCCTTTATTATCTCAACCAACTACTATTAGTAGTTGGGTTATTTCATGCCTGATAGGAGTCTTAGGAACCGTCGCCTCGATAATCTTTTTTAATATTTATCGAAGAAGAATCGCTTATTGGATCTAATAGAAAAATGTCACATATAAATTTAAAAGATGTAAGCGTTGAGATTCCCGTTTACAACTCTCAAGGACGATCACTAAAAAAAACTATTATGGGAATCGCCACGGGCGGAAAAATCGGCCTTACAGAATCGGGCAAAACTGTTGTCAAATCTTTGACTAATATCAATCTCAACATTAAGGATAACGAAAGGGTAGGGTTATTAGGTCATAACGGCGCCGGAAAAAGCACTTTACTGAGAGTCTTGGGTGGCGTTTATACGCCATCTTCTGGCGTTGCAGAAATCCACGGAAAAGTTGGCTCTTTGATCGACATTTCCCTTGGAATTGATTCTGAAGCTACAGGCCTTGAGAACATATTTCTTCGGGGCGCTTTATTAGGAATCCCTAAAAGAAAAATTGAACAAGAATTAGAGAATATTATTGAATTTTCCGAACTTGGGGATTTCATAAACATGCCCGTAAGAACCTACTCAACCGGCATGCATATGCGTTTAGCATTTGCCGTCTCAACTATGATAACCCCAGATATTTTACTTATGGATGAGTGGCTTTCTGTAGGTGACCAAGGCTTTCAGAATAAGGCTGAAAAAAAATTAAGCGAATTGGTCAACAGAACCAACATTCTCGTCATTGCTACTCATTCTAGAGAGTTAGTCGAAAGATGTTGTGATAGAGCCATTTGGTTAGAGCACGGGAATATCCTATTAGATGGTCCCGCCAAGGATGTCTGCGAAAAATATTTCAATTAATCTCATCCCCACTCCTATCCTTTAAACGAAGAGTACTTTAATGCCGGAAAAAGCATTTTCAAAGATTGGGAACATTGCCATTTACGTTTATTGGTCTCGAAACAAAACATTAGAAGCTAACACTCTAAGTTATGTTCAAGAGCTTATTAATGTTTCCGAGCTCATTTTGTTTGTTTCAAATTCTAAGATAGATTCAAAAGATGTCACAAAACTCACAAACCTAGGAGCAACTTTTTTACAAAGAGATAATACAGGTTTCGATTTTTGGGGGTGGAAAGAGGGAATAAGCCGGTTCAAAGATAATATAAAAAAAGCAAAGAATCTTATCCTTTGTAACTCTTCTTGTTTCTTAGCCTTCAACTCCTTAGATTCTCTCCTACTGAAAATGAACAGTGAGGCCGATTTGTGGGGGATATCGAGTTTTGAAGACAAGCATACTCCTTTTCACCTTCAGTCTTACTTTCTTCTTTTTAAGAGATCAATCCTTCAAGATTGGGATGGTTTTATTTCTTTTTGGGACAATCTGCCTCAAATGCCCGGATGGAAGGAAGCCGTTGAACTAGGGGAGTTAAGACTGACGAATTTTTTTTTAGATAAGGGATTCAGATGTAAAGCAATTACAACCCCTACTTCATTGCCTTCTAAAGATGTCAATCCTTCTTTTTACTTCCCTGTCCCTTTATTCAAAGCCGGCTCTCCTTTACTGAAAAAAAAGATTTTTACAGAAGACTACCATCATTATTTGTTTGCATCGTGCGGCGAAGCTCCCCGCGAAGCAATGAATTATGTTAGAGAAAACGGGGGCCACTACAATGAAATCCTCTCAGACTTAATTTCTTCTTCAACTCCGACCAAATTAATCCAAACCCTACAACTCAATTTTATTGTAGGCGGTAACTCAAGCTATGAGGAACTCCACTTTAAATCTGAAGTCGCGGTTATCTGTTTCGTTTTCTATGACGACATGGTCCAATACATTTCAAACATCTTGGCTAGGTTCAATGGGGTCGCAGACGTATATATTGTTTCAACAAAGAAGGAACTCCTTGATTCTTATAAAGAAAGACTAACAAACAAGCTCCCTACTGCTCGGTACAGGCTTCAAACAAACAGAGGACGAAACGAGGCTGCGTATTTTATTACTTGTAAGGACGTGTTGCAAAATTACCAATTATTCTGCGGGCTACATGATAAAAAAACATCACACGCTAAGCCCGCCCTTCAAGGGATTGACTTCATGAGACATTGTGAACAAAACCTGTGTCCATCTTCTTCCTCTATCATTGAAATCATACAGTTATTTAAGAAAAATCCTCTGCTAGGGCTGCTAGTCCCCCCTTTGCCTTTTTTTGGCAATTTCATCTCTTCTGTTTATAACCCTTTAGGGCGGAACATGAACTCAATGAGATTGCTGAACAAAAAATTCTTCGAAGGAAGACTTTTTCCGTCGGGGAACCCAGACGTATTCTCTGCGCCGTTTGGGGGAATGTTTTGGGCTCGGTCCGCAGCTCTGGCGCCCTTATATTCTTCAAACCTTTCTTTCGAAGATTTTCCGAAGGAACCGATAAAAAATAATGATGGAACAATACTTCATGCTCTAGAAAGATGTTACCCAATGGTCGCAAGGTATTCTGGTTTTTATACCGCTAGAGTTATTAATATTTCTTTGGTGCCTCTTATCTATAACAACTTACTTTATTTCTGCATAACTCTTCCCAAGAAAACGAGAATCTTCTTCGCTATCAAAGATATATTGAAAGTGAAGCTCTCCCACTTCCCTTTACTTTATGAATTAGCCCGCGCCATTTTAAGAAAGGTCTCCTCTCACTAATAATCTTAAGTAAGTGTAGTAGTTAACCCTGAATTCCTTCCCAAACACAACGCGTGAATCGGAATTCAGGGCGAAGGTAGTTATCCCTTAATCTTTTTTTGTTTAATTAAATTAACAAGTTTCCTGATTGGCTTAGTTACCTGCCAAGAGCTAGATTGAAGAATAGAACTGTAATTTCTATTTAACAGCTCAATTTCGTTATTCAGCCTGCCTATTTCACTGTGAAGCTTTTCAATTTCACTAGTGTACGATCTTGCGTGAGATTGTAATTTTATATTTTCCTCAGAAAGAGTCGTTAACTTTCCTAAATATTCAAACCACTCAGAAGGAAAACGCGGAGAATATCTTAATCTTTGCGCGGATACTTCGTCCCACGTTATTTTCCTTCTACCAGAAATTTCTCCTAGATCGGAGTCTAAAACGTTATAGTTGGCCCACAAGTCTCGGAGATCGTCATTATTTAAATTGGTACCTGCAAGGTTATTGACCAAATCTTTTACTAATTGACCTATTGTGCAGTATTTATCACCGTTAGAAGGCGCAATAGTTCCTAGCCTTGTTAAAGTTACGTAAACTGATCGAACGAAAACAGCAAAAAATAGAGGATCTTCCTTTGTCCTCCACTCTCTATCAATAAAATGAATTTCGCCATTAGAGTCGACAATTACGTTTGCAGGAGTTGCGTCCCAAAAGGATCCAGGTATCTTACCCCTCCAAACCTCTCCTTCTTTTTCAACTTTATGGGATTCCAGCCATAAATACCAGTCAGAAAAAGCCTGAGATATTTCCTCTATTGTCCAATTAGGAATCAAAAATGCTTTTCTAATTTTTGATTCCATCTGTTGCCCCTTAATCCATTTTTCATTCTCTAGTTTTTGTTCGATTTTTTTTTCATCTTCTAAAGATGGAATGGATAGGAAAGAAAATGAATTTTCCCGCTCAACATAAACTTCTCCAGTCTTAGACTTTTTGACCGTTACCTCCTTAGAATATCTAAAATCATTAGTTGGCGAGATTCCATAATGTTTTACAAAAACATTTGGGTCGAAAACTGGGTTGTCTTGACTCTTATGAACGACATAACATAAAGAATCTGCAACATCCAATAACAACCCTCCCCTTTCTACACTTTCCCAAGCTCCTTGTAAATTAAATAGAGGAGGAGCCTCGCAAGTACGCTGCGAGAAGGAAAGGAACCCACTTAAATAAAAGAATCACAATTAGACGAACTATAGAATAAATTTCAAAGACTGATCCTGCTTTCAGAAAATCCTAAAAATCCAATAGTTATGGCAATTTTTCTAACGAAAAATTGCCATTATTTTTGATTAATTGCTTGGTTATATAGTTTAATTTTAGTATAATATAAGACTATATTAAAATGATTTAAAGGCAAAAAAATGGCTGTTCCTGAAGAAGTCAAAAAGGTTCCGCGTCCGGTTAACACTACTGTCTATGACGCCGGCAGAGACGGACCGAAGCGATTCTTTGTTCGGGAACGGATTGGGTGTAAGTACATCAAAGGCCATAATCCGCAGCCCGTTTACGGGAAGGTTATTGGCTATATCTACGAAGGGAAGTTCATTCCTAAGGGGCTGGAATTGAGAACTGATAAGCCCGACAGTCTTTCCTTTGGCAGCGCTGCCTTTGCTTATTCTGTCTGCCAAACCCTTAAGCAGGAACTCTTCGAGAGCTTCGAAATCAAAACTGCTCTTACCTTACTGACAATCGCTCTTTTGAGAGTTCTTAAACCCCGGGTTCCCAACAGCCGACTAAATTCTCTTTACGAACGCAGCTGGATATCGATGTTCATTCCCGGAATACAGCTGTCCGGTAATACGGTCTCAAAACTGCTCAACAATCTTGGGAAAGACGCCGAGAAAAGGAGACATTTCTTTGCACGACGCCTCAGTAACGTAAGCGGCTTTGAGCACATCGCGATTGACGGGACTCTCAAACAGGACAGCAGTATTGTCAACGATCTTTCCGGCTTCTCCTATAAGTCCCGTCTGAAAGGATGTCGCGATATCAGCGTGATCTATGCCTACGATATTGAAAGGATGGAGCCGCTCTGCGCTCAAGTCTTTCCCGGCCATTGCATCGATGCAAGCGCTTATCGGGAATTCATTCGCGAAAATAAAATCGAAAAGGGAATCATTGTTGCTGACAAGGGCTTTCCGTCTTCAAAGTTGGCCGATGAACTTAAGCAGCATCCGGGACTCCACTTCCTAACTCCGGTCCGACGCAACGATGTAAATATCGAAAAGCTGGAACTTCTCAAATTTGACGGAGTTCTGGCCGGCACGAAACAACAAGTTCTTTATGCCAAACGCAAAAGCGTTTCCGGAAGATTCTTTTACTCATTTAAAGACACCGGTTTAGAGAGCTCCGAGCAGAAAGACTACTTGAATCACAGGCTCAGACATAACGACTTTAATAATGAAAATTATCTGGGAAAGAAAGAAAAGTTCGGTCTCATTGTCTTTGAATCAGACCAAGATCTATCTCCAAAGAGCGCCTACCTTTGCTATCAGGACCGATGGCTGTTGGAACTCATGTTTAAAAAATACAAATCTAATGAGCAGCTTGTAGATTCCAGAGTGCAGAGTGACTTCTCTGTTTGGGGCTCGGAGTTTGTCAATTTCTTAGCAACAGTCATTACTGCAAAGATGGTGAAAAAGGCCGATGAGAAGAAGTTATTGGACAAGTTCACTTATGGTGAACTCCTCGATGAACTTGAGCACATTTGGAGAAAAACTGCTGCTAAAGGGCCGGTTCAATCTTCTGATCCTTATTGGGTGCATCCCTTCAAAGACGGAATGCAAATCCTAGAAGAGCTGGGATTATCCGAACCTATTGCAACCCTGGATGGGGAACCTAAGCCTAAAGGCAGGCCTAAAAGGAAACCTGTCTTTGTCGGTCCTAAGAGACCTAGAGGAAGGCCGAAAAAGACGGAAACCGACTAGCATATAGTACAAATAATTGAGAAACCTTTACTTAAATTAATATCATTCTGATTCAATCCACCAGGATACACTATGGTTGTGGGCAGTTTATAATCAGGAAGGCTTAGAAATTGCTCAAAATTTCTAAAACCGACCTTAACGAACATAGTCTCCAACTCTCTTCTAGAGAAGGTTTTAACTCCCCTAGAACTGTAAGCATCTTCGATGCCACAGAAAGAATAACCAAGATGGTCCTCCGGCACGCCGGCAAAATATTTTAATCCTAGCTTGTTCTCGATTGCTATTATTAACTTTCCTCCTTTTGGATTCAATGCGGAAAAAGCCAATTTTAGAATTTTTTCTGCTGCATCTGGGGAATCATCGAAAAGATGGGCATACTCTAAAACACCGATAAGTGTAACCACATCATAATAGCCCTCAGATGTCTTCAGTGATTGGAATTGGTCACAAATTACTTCTACGTTTTCCAAATCTTTACATCTTAATGCCGCGACTTTAGCGCGATTCAAACTCCCTTCTATTGAATGTACTATTTCGGCGTCAGACTCTCCAAAAAAACGGGTGATAGCACCGAGTCCACAACCTAATTCCAAAACTTTCTTTCCAGCAAAAAAATGTTTCAACGGACGTAGAAGGTTGCATCGGGCGTAATTGAAATGATACAACGAGGGCCAATCATTTTGGATATTGAGAAGGTCTTGGGAGAAAACCCTCCTATCCTTAACTCCCTTCAATGCCTTGTAAAGCCGATCCTCAACTTCATCACCATCTGTATACGCAAACGGTTCAATCTGCTGTCTTCGCCAAACCCTCGTCTCTTCGTCCTTTATATAGCCGTCCATAACTATAAATATCCTATTCGTGAACTGTTAATCTTCTAGTTTTAAGCCATCACATCTGTCTCAGATTCACAACCATATCTTGAACTCTTTTCAAGCATTGCTGGTAATCATCTGAAGCTTCTAATAATTGACACGTTTTTTCATCCACCGCTAATGTATTGTTTCCATTTACCCTGAAACAATAGTCACCGATGTAAAAGTTATGGTTAAGGCTTTCCCAATCGGCGTTTTCTTCATCTACTACCTGGAGAAGGAAATAGTAATCCTCCATGTAAGGATGGAATGGAAAATATTTAACTGAGTTAAGGTTAATTCTCTCCAAATCGAACATAATTGAATGCAACGGAAGAAAGTTACCTTCCAAAAATTCGGTATAACTTTTACCAGATTCCCATGGTTTGGTTCTATACATGACTCTTCCTGAAATAGAAGAGACCACCGTTTTAAGGAAGCTCTGTAAAATGCTTGATTCTTCCCAATG
>ENA-OPLD01000138-OPLD01000138.1-human-gut-metagenome-genome-assembly--contig:-NODE-138-length-9781-cov-2.474501_pt1 | contig 9781 bp, 7 predicted proteins | sample MGYA00241817_ERZ501719 | MGnify/ENA primary metagenome ERZ501719 (study PRJEB25962, sample SAMEA2042372) | human gut metagenome | biome: human gut; feature: human-associated habitat; material: faeces...
CGATAACGGCTGTGGGCAATCCGATATACCCCAAGCCCATAAAACAAGCTTTCATTATCAATCTGTTATATAAGTTATTAATCTTTTAAAATTTCTTTCCGAGTACAATTGAACAGAATGTGTTCAACAGAATTTTAAAGTCGAACCACCATGAGCGATGTCCTAAATAATAAAGGTCATATTCCAAACGTCGGAGCATCTTCTCCATCGTATCCGTATAGCCGTTATATAGTGTGGCATATGATGTTACGCCCGGACGGATTTGGTAAAGATAAGTATATCGCTTGTCGTGTTCAAGTATCTGGTCGATATAAAACTTTCGCTCCGGACGTGGACCGATGAATGCCATATCGCCACGCAGAACATTGTAGAGTTGGGGTAATTCATCCAAATGGTGCGCCCGGATGAAACGACCGGTCTTAGTCAATCGGGAATCATTTTCACCCCCGGTATGACTAAGCTGCGGTCCGAACTTCTCGGCATCCAGACGCATGGAGCGGAATTTGTATATGTAGAACGGGCGCCCGAATCTACCGATACGTTCTTGCTTGAAAATGACACTTCCTCCATCTTCCCTGCGAATGGCAATATAGCAAAACAGGAATAACGGAGAAAAAATGATCAATGCAATCAATGACAGGATAAAATCACCGATACGCTTTACATTGCGCGCAAATGCAGACATTCCATCGGGAATGAAACTGTCCCGTGGCACATATTGGCTGACATGTGTGGTGACAATTATTGCATCATCATTCGGGTCGTCCTTTTTCAGCTTATGCAACCACTTCTGATAAGCATTAAAATTTATTGTATCTGCCATTTTTAACTTTATATAGGTCTCAGTTTGTGAACCTACCTCAACAGAACCTTGCAACAATGAAACAAGGGATTCTCCGGATGTAACCGTACACGGCATCTGAAGACAGTCTGAGTAACTACGAAAATTCATGTAGCCTTGTTGTTTATCAAAAAGACGTAAACCGTATGCGGAATAACCGTATGCACACCATGCACCGATCTGTTTATTCCGATACAAGTGGATATAAGAACCATCATTTTGATTTTCGTTTTCCCTTATAAGATGAACATTCATAAAAGTATATTGTTTATAATTTATCGTAAGCACAAAGCACTATACATTTGACTAATAATCAAGAGGTTTCCTAATCGCATCTATTCTATTTCACCTAAGACATACTTGTGGGGCATGACGAAGAAGTTCCACTCCTCACACGAAGGACAACAGAATCTTTGATAGAGGAACAATCGTGATTATCGTCAATGTTGTTAATGCAGCTTCGTATCCGACCACTGTCTGGACCAAAGCCATAGCTGTTATGGCATGAGCCATAGTGAAACCATGCATAACAACATTGGATATAAAAATATCAGTGTCTTTTATTCTAAGATTAAAGATTACACCAAATCCTGTTGATTGTACAAGTCTTGTTGCAATTTAGTCAACGGACGTAGATGAATGTCCGTTTCATTCTCCAGAAAACCAAAAATGATACGTTTCTGAAGGGAAGGAGTTATGGTCATCCCATCGTATTGATTTTCCATCATCTTCATATAGCTCTTATCCCATGCCTTGCGTTTCCAGATAATTTCTTCCGCCACATCCTTGAATGCGGAATACAGTGGAGTAATGTGGAAACACTTTTCATGATTTTCTCTCAAAAGATTGTTTCCGGGCGCGTCAAAGCAGATCTCCAGGGCTTCCGCTGTATTGCTCTTCAAATATTCAAGTACGACTTTGTCATGTGGTATGCTGAATTGAAACGGATTCAATGTTTCATTGATATCGTTGGTGTATAGATTGAACAAACTCGGATTTTGTTCCTTATGCTTGTTGCATGAACTGCAACTTGGCTGCAAGTTATAGAAATTCGTACACAGGAAAGGATAAATCGATTTTGGATAGAAATGATCCAGCTCAAAAAACGCTTCATAACGGATACTCGGTTTCCCTACCTTCCTTGCAGTTACCGCATATTGGGCATTGCAATACACACACGTGCGGATGTTGATCCTGTTCAGATAGGGGATGATTTGGGAAGACACATCATCATAGCGCATAGCCTCAACTATCCATTCGTAAAAAAGATGTGTTTCGCTCTTTTTGGGGCTCTTTTGGTACTGAATCCTGGTTTTCATCAGCGACTCCGTCTGCGCATTCTTGTCCTTCTCCGTTTTTCCTTTCACCTGAAGTATGGTGTTGAACTCATGGATGAGCATGTTCATCTGTTTCGGTTCAGCGTGGAGCAGATCAAAATGTACGGCAAGGATACGGTCAACGTATGCCAGCAAAACTTTGCCTTGGGTTGTATCTTGCGTAGACAGTATATTATCCCGAAATTTTTTCAGCAGGTCCAACGGCTGCTGGAAATCCGCTCTTCGATTCTTGAACACATTGGCGGCATAATCATCTGCTGCCGCCCGTACCTTATCATCGACGTATATTTTTCTCATGCAGCATATCCTCCAGCATTTTTCTTATGATGGGTTCGCCGATTATCCGATGGATAAACCGTTCCGCCTTATCCATATTCCAACCGTCTTTCACGAGTTTGTCTGACTTCAGATAGCTCACGATGCCCTCTATTTTCTTTTTAGCGAATTCACCCACAAATCCCCTGTCCAAAAAGAAACTTTGAGCCAGTACGTCATTCACGTTCGCCCCGAAAGGATTCACCGTGATGGCATTTTCTCCGTTTATCTGTCTTCCTTCTTCCAAATACAGGATATTGCATTGTGGAATGTCACTCAGGATGAAGGGCGAATGGGTGACAATCAGTATATGGAAAGCACAGTACCAGGTCAGTCCCGTGACGGACAAGTATTTTATCAAAGCATCAACAAATCGCCGCTGCATTTCCGGGTGAAAACAGAGTTCGGCCTCATCCAGCACGATGTTTATTTTACGGTAACGTAAGCGGGTCGTTGATTTGATGGTGCGGATATTGTTGATGTGATAAACCATTGTGCACAGTGTATGCATGAACTGCCTCTCTCCGGAACTCAGATGATGGAAATCCACTTCCACACCGTTTTTATTTTTCAGGACAATGTTTGCGTTAAACAGGGGCGGAGGCAAAGTCTGGATAATCCTTTCCAGATATTGCGCTTTTCCATTCATCATAACCGACTGCCTTTCCTGAGATACTTGTTTCCATATCACCGAGGTAAGCAATACATAATCATCTATGGTAAAGCGTTCACACTGTAGCATTTTTCCCAAATGAGAATTTCTGTTCACCAGTTCCAGACAACAGAGCAGATAACACGTCTGTCTGATTTTGAATGTTATGTGTGACGGATCGGACAAAATTAATTTGACTAAATCCCTGATACTGCTACAGACCTTCTCAAAATCGGCATCACCAATCGGCTTGACACAATTTCTCACACGACCTATCTCACTGTATACCTCATAATCGGCATATTTTGCAGCAATGGCGAATGTCTTATAGACCAGGTAGAGGTACAATTCAGCCGTCATTCCATTTGCCCGGTCTGTATCAAATCCATAGGCACGGACAATTTGGGAGGCATAGTGCATAGGATCTTTTACCGCATCACAAAACAAGTTCATGAACTGTTGCCGGTCGGCTGCCCCCGTGAATTGCCTGCATTTGTCTATCAGTTTACCATCATTGCGGCTGAACTCAATCCTTCCGGTAGTATATCCCGGCATAAACTCCTTTTGTCTTTTGCGGTTCTTATAGAATATCAGAAGAGAAAGGGCGTAAGTATCTATCAGCTCATCAATATTTCCCATATCTATAGTCCCGTGGTTGCGATAGGGATTCAGCACGATGGGAGTCATATAGCCGTCGTTCTTATGAAACATCTCGTCTATCCAAGTGCTTTTCATGGCTAATATCGGTTCATTATCCTGTAACCAGAGCGTGCCGTCTGACGTGTATTCATCCGGTAGGAACGCTTGCATGGAATAATTAATGACAATAGTATAGAACAAACAGTGGGACAGTTTGCCCAGTTCTTTCCGGGTAAGGCTTTCAAGCGGCTCATAACCGGCAAACTCGTCCTCGTTATCCGCTTTGCCACGTATAGGAGGGAACTTGAACTTTTCCTTTCCGTATTCAAACGCCACTGTATCTCCATAGTTATGGATGCAGCAATACGTCTTTACATCCGTTTTGGGGTCTATCACCACAAAATCAAGGTCGGCATACAGGTCGGGAACAAAACCCAGGTGCGGTTCTGTGGGTTTATGTTTCAAACTACGTTTCAGGCAGTAACCCAAATTATTGAACATACGGTATGTCAAGTCCAACAAAGAACTTTTGCCACTTCCATTCTTGCCGACAATGGCACTTATTGTCACCCCCGCAGCAAAGAAATCCCTTTCAAGCGACCCGCACTCATCACCATAGCCATTGAACTGATATTGTTCACCTTGTTTCAAGATGCGCAGTACGTTCCTGTTCCAGCGGTCATCCTTTCGGATTACAAGTCTCGTCAATGCAAAATTTGCAATCATTGATCACTTTGTTTCTGTAAGATTCCAATGACTTCCGATTTTACTGCCGAAGCGACCAATGTCTTGTAACAGCCTATGGCATGGATGTCACAACCGGTACGGTCGTACATTCCGGCTTTCAGCAGGGCTTCGGCCTTTTCCTGCACATGTTTTCCGTACATTCCGGCCAACGAGGGCAAATTGAGCTGGAAGGAGACATGCTCGTCCTTCAAGGCCTGATAATCCTTCTTCTGCATATATTTATACCGTTCCGAATGTGCCAGCAACGGGTAATAACCTTTCTTTTGGATGCGTTGCAGGACAGAGAGCAGTTCCATTGGTGGATTGAAATAGGAGGTTTCCACCAACAGGTAACGTTTCCCCTCCTCTAGGGGCAGCAGGTCATCTTTTTCCAACCGCTCCTCAAAGAGATTGTCCATCATGTATTCCGCAGCCAAGGCAAGTTCCAGTGTGCCGTTATAACTCCGTTTCAATTCTTGGAACTTTTCCTGCAAGGTCACAGTTTCATTAGGGATGTCCTCCATAATGTGCGGCGTGAGCCACAGCTTTCTGACTCCCTGCTTTTCCATCATATCTAGAATTCGGAGTGATTCATCCAATGTTCCCACCCCGTCATCCACTCCCGGAAGGAGATGGCTGTGACAGTCGGTCATTCCTTTCAGGATACCGCTCCGGGCGAAGGTTATTGTCTTACGAAAGGGCCACATGATAGTTGAGTGTGAAAATTAAAAGTTCTTATGAGAACGATAACATGCAAAATCAATCACTTGATGACCACCCATTTACCCCCCCCATTTTTCCTTTATTTCCATAGTAGGAGGAGTAGCCGTTGCGATAGCCATATCTATAGCCATAGCGGCCTCCGGCACTTTCTGTACCGTTCAGTATCACGCTGAGGTTCTTGAAACGTTTCTCCTGATAAATATTTTCTAGTTCGGGCAGCATGCTACGGTCCAATAAACCGCTGCGGACTACAAAGACGGTGCGGTCAGCCAGTTTCTCGATGATCTGCGCATCGGCCACGATATCGATAGGCGGACAGTCAATAAAGATATAGTCATACTCGCTGCGAAGCACCTCTATCAAAGTGGCCAGCTTGCCGTCCTCCAACAGTTCCGTCGGGTTTGGGGGAACAGTACCGATAGGAATGATATGCAGGTTGTCGTATTTTTCATCCTTCACGATAATCTCCTTCCAGTCACTGACACGGTTGCCCAGATAATCACTTAAACCAGTCTTCGGGGAATCCACGTAGGAGGAGGTGGAGCCGTGACGCAGGTCACCGTCTATCACCAATATTCTCTTTTTCTTGATGGCAAAGCTCATGGCAATGTTCATGGCAAGGAACGACTTGCCGCTGCCAGGATTAAACGAGGTAAGCATGAACACGTTCTGACCGCTGTCCTTGCCTGCCATAAAGTCAATATTGGAACGTAACACGCGGAACGCTTCATTGATAATGTTACGGTTGCCTTCCTTCACCACGATGGCTTTCATGACAGACTGTGTGTGTTTATCGAATCCCAATTTCTTCTTAGCACTGAGATATTGGGGGATCTCACCGATGAACGGAATGCTTAGGTTTTCCAGATCCTTTCGCCCGCGCACCTTGGTATTCATATTTTCCTTCATGAAAATAATCACCGCCGGAACAAGCAGACCGATGGCGAATGCCACCAAAAGGATATTCATCTTTCGGGGGGCTGTGGGAAGCATGCTGCCTCTCGGAGCGGTAATCACACGTGTATTGTAGGCGGTGGAAAGCCTGTGAAAGCTCGTTCTCCTCACGTTTCTGGAGCAGATAAAGATACAGTTCCTCCTTCACCTTCTGCTGGCGTTCCACAGAAAGCAGATATTTCGCCTGGTTCGGGTTGGAAGCCAGTTGGCTGGTGGTCGTGGCTTCCTGTTGGCGGATGTTGCGTATTTGGGTATTGAGCGAAACAATCAGGTTGTCCACCGACTGAATGATGGTACGCTGCATGCTTTGCAGTGAGTTAGCCATGTCTTTTGCCAAAGGGTTCTTCTCGCTACTGTTGGCGATCAGGCGTTTACGTTCGAGCACGATCTTGTTATATTCACCGATCTGGCTCTCGATATTGACATTAGCGATACCGGAGTTGGTGGGTAACAGCTGGCTGAGTTTCTTGTTGTTCAACTCTTTCCGGATATACTGTGCGGTGGAAAGCTGGCTGTTGAGTGCCAGCAACTCCTTCTTGTTCTCGGCGGATTGGGACAGGTAGAGGTGGGAGGCCGTCTGGATGCCGCCTGCACATCCGGCAGCAGGTGCTCACTCTTGTAACCGGCGATGTTCTCATCTACATTGCCCAGCTCGTTTTCGATCACGCTCAGACGGTCACCGATGAACTGCGAAGTACTGACGGCGATCTGGTTCTTGTCCTGAATCCATTTCTCGTTGTACATTTCAATCAGGGTGTTCAGAATGTCTTCAGCCTTCTGAATGGAGGCATCGTTGATACTCAGATTGATAATGGTGGCATCCTCGTTTCCCAATTCCGCATGCAAAGCGGCTGTATAATAATCGGTGACGGCACACACATTACCTTTTCTATAACGTATGGAAGTGCCCACGAATGAATCGTTCCAATATTTTGTGAAATTGATGACAAGTGTGCCTATTTCAGTACGGATGGAATCGCCCATCTTTCCGGAGAACTCTTCCCCAAACGCTTTCCCGTTTACTTCCATGTCGGATATGACAAACGTTTCTTTGGATGAAATATCTATTGTAAAACCGACAGGAGTTTCATCCAAGTGGCGATAGGTGACTGCTAAAGGCGAACTTTTGTATAATTCCACATCTTTCAGTCCTTTGCGGACAGTATAGGTCTCGTTTAATCCCAACCGCTGTACCACCTCGGTCATCAGCGTGGGCGATTTCAGGGTGAGCAACTCATTGTTGATATTGGTATTCGACTTGAAGATACCCAAGTCAGAAAATTCACTGACCGCATTGGTGGATGTTCCTCCCTTGGAATCATCTTTCACCAAAATGGCAGCGGTACGGGTGTAAATGTTCGGGGTGCCCAGCAGGTACAAGGCGGCTGTCGCCAGGGTTACGAACAGGGAGAGGGCAAACCAGTGCCACCGGGGCATGAAAATCCCCCACAGGTCTTGTATGCGTATGAAGTCGTCAGCAGGCTTGCTGGCGGTTGTTTTCTTTTCTGTCATATTATAAAAATATAAAGTGATTCCTTTTCTGATGGTTACTTGAATATTAGCACACCCAACGAAGTGAGGAATGAAGCGACGCTGATCCATAGCGATACGGACTTCACGTTATTCTCGTTGATGGTGCTCTGACCGGCACGCATCTTATTGGGCTGCACATAAATCACATCGTTTTGCTTCAAATAGTAGACCGGAGATTTAAAAATGTCCTTACTACGAAGATCTACCCAGTGGGTGACACGCTCACCGTTTTCCTCGCGGATGACAAAGATAGCATCACGTTTACCGGTAATGGTCAAGTCGCCCGCCATGCTGATGGCTTCAAGCAAAGTGATCTGGTCTTTGGTTATGTTGTACTTGCCGGGGGTTTTTACCTCACCTAACACGGAGAAATAGAGATTCATGAACTCTACGGTCACTACCGGATCTTTCACCAAGTCCTCTTCCATCAGCCGTTTCTTGATAAGGGCGGCAATCTGGCTTTTGGTCATACCGGCAATATGAAGCGTACCAATGACCGGAAAGTCTATGTTTCCCTTGTCATCGAGCGTGTAACCGGATATTTCACCATTATTGTTGCTACTACGTAAATCGGCAGTTCCTGCCCGATACTGGACACGTGTCAGGTTGAACAACGCTGCCAACTGCGGGTCTTTACTGGATACCATGATGGAAATTTGGTCCTTGGGCTGCACGGTGATGTCTCTTGCACCCACAATCGCTTCAGGCTGATTCACAGCAATGTCTTGAAAGTAAAGAATCTCCTTCGAAGTGTGACAGGATGTAAACAACACTATCGCAAAGAGATAAATCAAAAATCGATTCTTCATATTTATATCTGTACAGTTTATATTATTTCTAATTTGTAATTTCAATTAATTTTTATCGTGATTTTTGCGAAGTCCCGTAAAAGCCAGCGGTTTTAGGAAAGAACTTCAATCAGATCGGGGTGCACCTCAGCGGAAACGGCCATGACACCCTCCAATAGGACAACCACCCTACGGTTTCTCTTGCCCTGCACCCGCACAAACATGCCCTTCACGTTATCGAACTTGCCACCGTGGATACATACACGCATTCCTCTTTTCAAGTCTATCTCTTCGGGCCTATAATAAACAGTGTCCTCCTCATAATGAGAAGCTATCTTGATGAAGCTGTCCATCTGGTCATCCGGTACGGTAATATATTCCGCCCCCGTGCTCTTTTCCCACATGGCGAATTGCAAGAAATTGTATCGTTTCTTGAATTCAGTGATCTGCGAATGGCTGGCGTGGACGAAAAGCAGACTCGGTATAACCGGCACCAACTTTTTTGACTTCACTCCATGATAAGTTCTTACGGCATAATGTTTCGGGATAAAATATTCCAAACCATATTCCTTGTCTTTCAGCCTGTCCTCTGCCATTTTCTCATTCTTGTAGGCGCGCATGACGAACCATCGGACCTGCCTTTTTTCCTCCGCTGTAAAAAGACTCGTACTCATATTCCGAAACATTTTATAGGTGTGGATATAACCCTAGTTCATGCCAACCTACATATTGACATGTATTACAATGGATTACGTTCCCTTTTCTCATAATATCCATTGTTAGTTCCATACTTTTGACAAAGTGTACAGACCTCATTTCCGGGGCTTCCGTCACTACTTCTCTTTTTAAGAGAAATATTAGACATTGCAAAGATAGGTAAAATATAGGAAAATATCCACCTGTATGATAAAAAAACAGTTTTCTTCGAAAGAAAATGTTTCAAATTCCGGTTTAATTGTCAAACAAATCCTTGTCAGGTTCCATATATAGCATCTGATTATCAGAACTATCCCTTTCCGGTATTTCTCTTAAAAAGAGAAGCAGGATTGGTATAGCCTTTTATTCAGTATTCTGCGTGTCGCATTTGTTCCCGTTATAAAGATTTAAGTATGATGTCATTTGCTTTGTCTACCTGTGAGGTGTCCAGTGAGGCGAGGTAGATTTTGGTCGTGTTCTCCGAATCATGTCCCATCGCCTCGCTGATGGTTGCCAGCGGGACATTTTTGCTTCTGGCAATACTCGCCCAGGCATGGCGCGCTACATACATCGTGAG
>ENA-OPLD01000149-OPLD01000149.1-human-gut-metagenome-genome-assembly--contig:-NODE-149-length-9052-cov-1.631433_pt1 | contig 9052 bp, 8 predicted proteins | sample MGYA00241817_ERZ501719 | MGnify/ENA primary metagenome ERZ501719 (study PRJEB25962, sample SAMEA2042372) | human gut metagenome | biome: human gut; feature: human-associated habitat; material: faeces...
CCCATAAATCGGAATGATCCGTAATAGTGTACAATGTATCAACAATGCCTTCCAGATCATTTATTCCTATAATATGTGTATTTAATAAAGGATTTATTATTTGTAATCGATCTTTAGGGTCTCTGAAAAAACCGGGTGACCGAACATAAATATCTTGTGTTTGGTTAGAGATTGAGAAAATATGTTTTTCTCCAGTAGGTGAGATATAAAATGGATTCCCTATGGGCAAAATGTTTCCATTTAAGTAAAAAGCAGGTAAATATACGACATCTCTTCCCATACCAATGAAAGTGACATTACGGTTCACTATTTTTCCCCATTGTATAGGTTCCCATTTTTCGTGGTTATATACACAAAGATATGCGTAAGAAGGAACTTCTTTTATACCTTTTGGTATTAGTATGTTTACATTTGTTGTATCAAAATATTCATTAGAAACATCTTTTATTCTGGGATTTTTAAATAGGTTTGGAATATCTTCTTTTGATATATTAGGATCGAATAAAGGGCCTGTTTTGTTTATAGAGAATGTGTTTCTATATACTTTAGCGAAACGTAATTTCCCCCATTTTCGATCTGTTGTTTTATTATTGTACATAATTTTATATTTCCATCTATCTTCGTCCCAAAAAGGTTCAAAAGGTATGGTTTGGGAAGGCGTTATGATTGCATTCCATGTATGGGAGTTGTTTCTGTTCCCTTGTGAAGGTGCAAAGTCAATACTTGAGGCTATACCGGATGAGGCCAATACTAAGGAATTGAACCAACTTCTATCTCCGCATTGTCCGTATTTAATTTGCTCGAAAGTCTTTACACTGTTAATTGGAATTCTATCTCCTGCAAAGAAATTATACCTTATGTCTTTGTAATAGTATAAAATAGAATCTATCCTTTGGATGAAAGAGGCGCCAACACTATCTTTAAATATGGTATGATGTCTTTTATAAAACATCTCTTTCGAGTCCTCAAGTATGATTCCTTCTTTAAAACGGTAAGGTAATATGAATTCACAAAACATTTCAAAAGGATATTCCCTCGTATATATATTATTTTGCCATGCCTCAAATGCTAGGTCTATTTGCTTGATAAGCCATTCTGACTTGATCGTCTCTATATCGGACTTATAATCTAAAAATGAGAATGCGGCAATTTGGTGAGCGTATGCTTTCTCAAGAGAATCTATCTCTTGTCGCCAAGGCAATGGAGTCTTCATCCAATTATATTTTTCCGATATGGCGGCATGTTTATCATACAAGTCTTGCAAATTGACCTCATTTGAATTGTTTTTATTGTAGTGAAATGCCATGTGCTGTATTAGGAATTTTGCTGCAGCTAATTTTTGTTCGTCTGACTCATAGTGTTTTATGATTTTTTTCTGACTCATTTCTGTTGCTTTTTGCTTTCTTTGTAGAAAAAATAATGCTGTTATTTTGAGAATTACAAGAATAAAAAATGCAAAGGACAAAAAACAATATGTATATCATGATGTGTTTTATTTAAGTGTTTTTAATTAGATCGAAACGGATAAAACTTAATAGGTCATCACTGAAATTTGGATTCATATAATGGCTGTTAGATATATAGATTCCGTCCTTCATGATCAGTATTAATTTCGAATTGTATGTATAGTCTTGAAATTTTGTTTCTCCAATATAATTTAAATCTTTATCTAAAATGATTATAGAAAAATTTTTTCCTCCATACTCTAGTAATTCCATGCTTCTTACTTTTTCTTTGGTCCAGTCTATTTCTGTTTTTGGATAGGCTATGCGATAATATACATTTCTGTATTTGTCATATAAAATATTTCCATATCGCTGATTTGTACACAATCTATCAGGATCATAACCAAATTCTGGAGGCCAATTTACTTTAGGGATAAATTTGCTTTTTGCTTTTACTCTATAAATGGAATCATGGTTGATGGTAGATGTTACATATAAGTCTTCTTCGTAATCAAAGGAGTAAATAAATCGTTTGCCATCAAAACAACGACTATAATCATTTTCCCATCCGTATTGTTTCCTTTTTACTTTAGAACCTTCATATTGTGGATATGTAAAAGGTAGGGCTTGAATAGATTTTGTATCTAAATCGAGAATAGCTGCTACTGGAGCGTTTTCGACCCATCGGTTAGGACCTGAATATATGTACATTTTTCGCCCAATAACAGTGGCTGGCCGATAGACATGAGTTATAAAACAAAAAAAGGACAAGGCCGTACCATTGTCTGCTTTTTCATAATTTATTTTATCCTTTACAATTGCATTTTTGTTAATTATAGCTATTTCTTGAAAATCATAATTTGTTAAATAGATACTGTCTAGATTTTGAATATAATACCCTAGAAAACGCCCAACCCCATTGTCTCCGTCTATTTTAGGCTCTATCTTGAACGATAATAGGCTGGTGTTTATGTCATAGAATAATATTTCGTTTTTTTTCCATTCTGAAAAGTTAAGTATTCTTTTCCGTCTTTGCTAATGTATTGTGCAAGAAAATAGATGGAATTTTTAGTGTTGCTATCTAAATTAAACGATTTGTTTATATTTGATTCTTTTAATTGGTAATTATCGATTTTATTGCTGCTGCATGAAAAAAACATGATAAATACTATAGCTGTAAATAGAAATTGGATTGTTTTCATGTTATATGTTTTAATATATGTAGGATTGTTGCAAAAATAGAGATATATACAGCTTATATAAAGTTATATGTTCTTACATGTTCGCAACAATCCTATATCGTTAATTATCACAAGGGCTGCATCCCATTCCTCCACCAGAGCAGCAACTGCCATAACTTGTGGTCCAGAAACAAGACCCCCCAAAAGTTTCGCAGCCTGCTAATGCTTCTACATTACTAAGTAAGATGTCGTTTAATGCAACACGTTCTTTAGTTACATTCATATTCCATGCTGTAGCAATGGCAATTGTTGCCATTATTGCTATTATTGAAATTTTCTTTCTCATGATTTTTATAGTTGTTATTGTTTGTATTTTAAGAATTTTGTTTCTTGCTTACTTTTCTTCCGCAAGAAAGGGATATTCTAGAATCCTTCTATAAATTTATTTTCGTACTTTTACGTCACCTCCTTCTCTTGCGTGAAGCGGGGATAGCTTGTTGACGATAGGCAAGCTTTCTCATAGCTCTTAATTTATAGAGTTGTTCCCCTTATATTAAGCTTTATTGGCTGATTTGCATTGCATTTTACTGTGATTGTTTCATAGAAGAACCCTCTGTCTTTGGGTGTCATATAGACTTTCACTTGAAGGGCTTCTCCCGGTTTGGCCGGATGTTTGTCAAAAGTTGGTTTAGCGCATCCGCATGTTGTGGCTACATCAATTATGACAAGAGAGCAATTTCCCGTGTTTGTTAGGGTGAAAATAGCTTCTTTACTTTCTCCAAGTGTTATTGTACCCAACTGGATGGATTCTTCCTTTATCTTTACGGTGGTTTGTATCTGTGAGGATAACTTTTCTCCCGATATTTCTTGTAGATACAGGTCTTTGATATTAGAGTTATGGATGGGATTACCTATTATTAGTACCTTATTTGCTTTATCCAATAAAAAGGTCTGATATCTATTATCTGTTGGAAAATGGTTGAGTTGATTCAGTTTGTCTGATTGATCAAAACATACAGGTGTGTTAAAGCCTTCTCTTTTTAGTAGATATCGTATTTCATTCTTGTCGTTAGGGTGGAAAAAAAATAAGAATGGAACTGTTTCTTGGCTGGTAGAGTCTATATATTGGATCAATTCTTTCCAACGAGGTAGTTGTAGTTTACAACTGGTGCATCCTATGGAATCTACATAAACTAGAACTTTATGGGATGAATTTGGGATAGTGTGATATATTGTATCGGAATTGAATCGCATGAAAACCATATCCTGTGGAAACTGTATTTCCTTTCCTTGCCATTTGGATATTAAATGTTTGATCTCTTCTTTTTTCTTGTCTTGGCAAGAAAAAAGAAATAATAACAATATGATTAGACTTAAGTGCTTCATGGTATTTTATAACTAAATTTTAAATTGCAGAATTGGTTCGTCATTATTTACATCTGTGGCGAGGATCGTTCCCGTATCTTCATTTACATAAATGCCATAAATAGCGTGATCTAGAATGTATTTACGAACTAGGTTTCCTGCCAGATCGAATACATAAATATAGTATCCTCCATATTCTGTTTTTTTCCCTTGTTTTAATGCCTGCTCTATTTCTTTGAATGTCTTACCATGGAATACTGTATAGATATAATTATCTGTGATTTGTATATCACTAAAGCCCATAATACCGATTGGTATAGCATCAGATGGAGTACTTTGAAATTCTGGTTCACCATGAGGACCATATATAATAAATTGCACAGAGTCTTAAAATTGTATATTTCTAAGACTTCTCCAAGTTGGGTTGCCATAGCTAAAATTTTTTTTTGAGGATTGTAGTCTATAAAACTTCTCCATGCTTGAGCTAAAATGGGACGAGATATTTTTTCATTATATTTTCTCGTTGGAATTTCATTAGTTGAATTGATCCATTTCCCTTGTTGATCTGTCCACTTTTGTCTATACTCACCTAGATAGTCAGTAACTAAAAATCCTGATTCCATCGGATAAAAGTCCAAAGCTCTGACCAATCGCTTATCCATATCAACAGTTTCCACAGATGTAATCTTGTGCATATTTTGTTCAATTTTCCATCTAGTTGTTCGCATTCTATTCGCATCAAGTGTCCATATAGAATCAGTGGAGATAAACCGGAAGCAGTCTGCTGATGACATTTCTTCAGGCCCTTCACCTCGTTTACCAAATGAAGTCATATATTTCCATTCGGGGTAGGAAAAGGCATGGAAAAAACAATCTGCGTTATGTAAGTCCATAATAATAGCAATACCATCCTTGACCGCTATCCGGAATGGATAGCGGAACAAGGCGGTATCTAGGTGGATAACCTGCGCATTTAATGCCTTTTCATCGGGAAAATCCTCGTAGCGGGGGAAGTGCCGTGAGGATTCCGAACAGGATACCAGACTACCTATTAATAGAACTATGTATACGTAGTAGCTCATGTGTTGTTTTAACGGTTGTATATATATTTGTAATATCCTCCATTACATGATAGAGAGCCAGCCCCATAGCAATCTCCGGATCCACTTTCACCGGAAGCTAGCGCTTCAATATTAGAGAAAGTAAGATCTGTGAAATTTTGTTTTCCTTCTTTCAAAAGAAAATACGAAGCACACAAGGCGCAAATGAAAATGATAGCGAAAGCTTTTTTAAAAGTAATTTGTTTCATGTCGTTTCTAATTTTTGTTACAAACGTACGGCTTGGTCTTTGGATAGCCAATCTTTTTAGGTGACTTTTAGCTGACAGTTGAAAAATAAGCCTTTTGTCTACCTATAGTCATCTTTCATCTTGCGAGTTGAATGAATTTATTCGTAGAAAGGGATGGAAAACGTATCTTTGCAGTTTCAACGAGGAATAATTATGGAGAAGCAAAATTGGAAATTTTATTGGAAGTGGAGTGTATTTGTTCTGATGACGATGATTTGCTTGTTGTCTTTTTATAAATCATACCAAAATGTAAAGTATGAATTACAAGAAGAGTCTCAAACGTTATTTCAGCGGGCAGTTCAAGATGATACAAATAGGCGGATAAAAGATTTAGGGGATGCTTTTTGTTTTTCCTATTCAGGCGCTAATCGATTGGAACGAGATAGCATTACAATCAAGACTGCCGATGCGATTATACATATGAGGAATAATAAGGAGGTGGCACGGAGGATGTCTTCACAGGAGAAGTCTGATTTTTGTCTCCAACATTGTTTGTCTATGGAGAATCCGATTCAAGTAACCTTGCTGGATAGCGCTTTTCGTGCATCTTTGTATGAACATGCGATTTCGGCTCAGACCGTAACTTGTTATACTTTTATGGATAAGACGGAATGTAGCTCTTCGGATACTTCTTTTTATCAATCTTTTATACCATTAAAAGAAATTGTTTTTGGAGCGAATCGGACGATCGTTTTGCAAACGTTTGTTCAATTTCCTTTCCTTTATATAGTAGGTGAAGTGTTTTTGCGAAATATATTTTGGATTCTGGCAATGGTTATTCTCTGGGTTATCGCTATTGTCTTGACATGGAAAAGACCAAGGATAAATATCTTACCGCTACAAGAAGTACCTAAAGAGATGATACAAATAACAGAAGATATCTTGTTCGATGAAACACATGGCGTATTGCATTATCATAGGCATCGTATCGAATTGGCAAATCAACGGCTGAAACTGTTTTGTATTTTATTAGAACATAAAGGATATTTCATTGAGTCCGATCGGCTGAAAGAAGAAATCTGGCCGGATGGAAGTGTGTCCAAAGACGCTCTTACCGCTACGGCTAAAAGGCTTAAAGAGGATTTGTCTTCTATTCCCAATCTTAAGGTGGAAAGCTCTCGTGGAAAAGGCTATATGTTAAGTGTCGTGGGTTAACCTAACTTAGGAAAGGAAAGAGCGTCTTATAAAGCTTTGTCCTTGCCTCTTAGCTTTCTCTCATATTCCTTACTGTAAGCCTCTCCTCTGCTAACTAGATATTCAAAGAAAACTGTATTGTCTATTACCCGTAAAAGGAATAAGGCACGAAAACTACCAATCCTTATACGGTATATATTTTGAAAGTCTTTCAGTTTCTTACAATCGGTAATATCCTCTATGGATGCGGCTTGTTTAACCTCCTTGATCATATTGATAACTGAATTCTTGTATTTTCCGGACAATTTATTTACAGAATTTGAAAAATCCTTGGAGTAATTAATGTTCATATCCCTAATGATTTCTCAAAATCCTCTTTCTCTTTGTCCGACAAATAAACCTTACCTTCCGGGCGAGTCTCAACTAGATGGCGATATAAATCCTCATCATTCATGGTTTTCGCTTCAGTGATCAATAAGTTCTCAATGAATGCCTTTAAACTCTTGCCTTCAGATACCGCCATGAACGATAGTCTCTTTAATGTGTCCTCTGGAAGCTCTATCAGTTTCTTCTTTCTTGGTAATGATAGTGCGTTACTCATAAGTCTATGTTTTTGATGCAAATATATAAAGTATATATAATATATGCAATATATAAAGTCTATATGATTGTTTTAAATTACCAGCACTATCCGGAAGGGCTGTAGTTACCGACAAACTGCGTTGGCAAATCGAGGCACATACTTATAACCAGTATATTGCGTACTAAAAACGTTAATATACAGGGTTATTGTTGTTTCTCGTAGGGAAAACAATGGTTTCTCCTATAGGAAACTTTAGTTTCTTCCTAGGGAAACAAAAGTTTCATAAGCGGAAAACTTTTGTTTTTGCTTAGAAAAACTGTAAACTATTATACGTTAATGTTTTATAGGTATCAAGAAGAGTGCTGAAGTGATGAAATACGGCGAGTGTAAGAAGATCGTTCTGTTTTGTGGTGAAAAAGCGTAAGTGATTGTAGATAGGATCGGATTATTGTAGATGTTTTTTTATCTGCAATCATGGGTTAAATATCATATAACCAGATGTCTATATGCGAAGTTGTAGATGTTGTAGATGTTTTTGATTATTTATAGGAAAGGATAGGGTGGTAAATGAATAGTGAGTGGGACGAGGGCGTTTTTAAGTAGATAGCCTTAGGGCAATTTATATAAAGGTATTTGCACGATGCGATGTGCAATTTTGTATGAAAATTGCACATCGCATCGTGCAATTTTGTATATTTGTCCTTTAAACATGAATCAATATGGAGACCTTATTTCGTTCCTTTAGAACTCAATTAGAGCATACTTCGACAGAAGTCGTGCGTTTTCTTCACGATCAGATCGCATGGGATAGCCGATTGGTTGCGATTTTAGGTGCTCGTGGTGTTGGGAAGACTACCCTATTGTTGCAGCATATCAAATTGTATGATCGTGAGGATGAGTCTTTGTATGTTACGGCAGATGATTTCTATTTTACCAAGTATCGGTTATTCGACATGGCTTATCAATTTTATAATCTGGGTGGGAAAAAACTTTATATTGACGAGATTCATAAATACAAGGATTGGTCTAGGGAGGTGAAGAATATATACGATCAAATTCCTGGTCTTCAAGTTATCTATACAGGTTCGTCTATTCTTGATCTGGAGAAAGGTGGTGCGGATTTAAGTCGCAGGAAGGTAGAGTATAGATTACCCGGACTTTCTTTTCGGGAATATTTGAATATATCGCAGGGGTGGCAGCTTCCATCGTATTCGTTGGAAGAGATTCTTGCTGGGAAGGTTGAGTTCCCTTATAAGGAAGCTCGTCCACTCAAATTATTTAATGATTATTTATCGACAGGTTATTATCCATTTTTTCAAGATACGGAATATCTCTTGCGTCTGCGTAGCGTGATTAACCAAATGGTGGAATCTGATATTCCGATTTTTGCGGATATGACGGTGGCTTCTGCCGTAAAGTTGAAGAAATTATTATATGTATTAGCTCAAAGTGTCCCTTTCAAACCAAATTATACGAAGTTGGCGAGAGATTTGGATATCAGCCGGAATGTGTTGCCCGACTACATGAGTTATTTGGAGAAGGCAGGTCTGGTTAATTTACTGCGAGAAAAAGCGCAGGGCTTGAAATTATTGGAGAAAGTAGAGAAGATCTATCTGAATAATACGAATCTGGCTTATGCGTTGTCGGAGCAGGTACCGGATATCGGTTCCGTGCGTGAGACGGTTTTTCTATCTTGGATGCGAGTCGTATGCTTCGTTACTTCTTCTGCGATTTCAGACTTTGAGATAGATGGCCGAACCTTTGAGATTGGGGGAAAGAATAAGACGCGGCAACAGATCAAGCAAGCGGCGGATGGGTATGTGGTGAAAGATGACATAGAGTATGCTTTCCGCAATATGATTCCTTTATGGATGTTTGGCTTTATCTATTGAATATCCATCAAGGTCTTGCCACGATCATAACATAATCCCTCTCGAACACTTTAGGATCGTCTAAGAATTTGATTAGGTCTTTTTGGCGGGAGGAGCCTGTGCGT
>ENA-OPLD01000157-OPLD01000157.1-human-gut-metagenome-genome-assembly--contig:-NODE-157-length-8490-cov-1.673977_pt1 | contig 8490 bp, 5 predicted proteins | sample MGYA00241817_ERZ501719 | MGnify/ENA primary metagenome ERZ501719 (study PRJEB25962, sample SAMEA2042372) | human gut metagenome | biome: human gut; feature: human-associated habitat; material: faeces...
CAAATATTGTTCACTAGGTGATTTATACAACTTCTCAAAAAAAGAATCCAAAAATATAAATATAAAATACGCTTTAAATTTCCTAAGATACATTTTCAATGTAAAACATAAAAAGACCAAATTAACAATTAGCTTTTTTGGGGGAGAACCACTTGTCAATTTTCCTGCTATACAACAAATAATAGAAGAAGCGAAACTTTTAAACAAAAACAAAAAATTGGACTTAATGTTCAATATGACAACAAATGCCACCTTAATACACAAATATATCGACTTTATAGTTGAAAATAATATAGAGTTATTAATCAGTTTTGATGGAAACGAAAAAGCTCATAGTTATCGTACCTATGCAAGCAACAACAAAAATTCATTTCATGATGTTTTAATGAATACCGATATGATAAAACTAAAACATCCTAGTTATTTCGATAAATATGTGAATTTTAATGCAGTACTAAATAATCGCAATTCCATAAAAGGAATTTACGAGTTTATTTATAATAGATATGGTAAAATTCCAAGAATATCACAATTAAGCTCAGATCATATAAATCTTAATAAAAAAAATATTTTTGATGATATTTTTCATTCCAGAAAAATAAGCGAGAAGGAATTCCAAAAGGAAGGATCTGACGTATTACCCATAGTAAGTAATCGATTGATCCCATTTAATGAATCAAAAAAGTTTTTGAAACATTATTCTCTCAATTTGTATCTTTCAAACACACTCTACTTATTGTATGATTTGATAGATTCCTTCCCAACGGGAACTTGTTTGCCCTTTCAAACAAGAATATTCTTAAACACGCACAATAACTTGTTACCTTGTGAAAAAGTTAGCTACAAAAACTTTTTAGGCAAAGTAAATGATCATGTATTTATTAACATTCCTGAAATTGTACAAAGGTACAATTCTTATTATGTACACTGCAAAAAAGTTTGTCAATATTGCTACGGAGGAAGAGCTTGCTCCACTTGCTTATTAAGTTTGGATAATCTGGATCAACTAGGTGTAGAGGAATTTGTTTGTCCAGACTTTCAGAATCAAAAAACATTTGAAGATAAACTAAATCGCATTTTTTCATATTTGGAAAAATGTCCTAGTGAATTCTTTCAAATAATTAATCATTTAATAACAGAGTAATGGAAAGAACAAGTGACTATTGGTTTATGATTGAGCCTTATGTGCATATAAACATTGCAAATGGCTATATGTTATTGTATAACACATTAGACAAAGAAACCATAATCTCTAATAATGAAAAAGTAATTAATCTATTAGAAGAATTACTTCAAGATGAAAATTGCGGTGTTACCATATTGAAAAATGAGCAATATAGACAAAATGATATACATTCTTTTATTACAAATTTAAGAGAAAAAGACATGGGAGATATTATAGATATATCTTTATCTAAAGGGAAACCTATACAAATATTACCACATACTAATTTCTGCAATAAACGTAACGAAAAGTATAATTTTATAAAAAATGCCAACTTATTGCATTTTTTAAACGAAATAATCATTCATCTTGATCATATCTTAGATCAAGATAAGCTAATTGATTATTTGCAGTCAATGCCAGATAATATAACATATAGCATCAGTGGGGATTTAAAACACATTGCTAAATTTGACAAGCTTGTTGATTTTTTGAATCAATATAATTCGTCAAGAAAACTAATATGCAATTATATTAATTTTGCAATTCCAGCATCAGTATGCAAAAATATTTTTTTATACAAAATACATATTCATTTTCCTATAGATATAAAACAATTAATCATAACTACACAATCGTTAAAAGATCAGAATAATCTATTTGAACTTATTTTTGATATAGCATCTTTAGATGATTATCTAAAAGCTTGGGAAATTATCGAAGAATATCAAATTGACAAATATCAATTTAATCCAATATACACAGGGTATAATATCGATTTTTTCAAAGAAAATGTTTTTCTAAAAAAGAGCGATATATTATCTACATCAATGTCCATTAAAGACTTTTTTATCAAACAAATGATAAATAATAATGACTTTGGGAAAATCAACATAATGCCAAATGGAGATGTGCATTCGAATATAAATTATCCAGCATTAGGCAACATATGTACTCATAGTATTTTTGAGTTAATACAGAAAGAAATAGAAGAAGGAAAATCTTGGCTGCGAGTACGCAATCAAGAGCCTTGCAATGCATGTATTTATCAATGGCTATGTCCGTCTCCTTCTGATTATGAAATAATGATTGGGCAAACTAACCTTTGTCATGTAAATATTCATAATCCAAATTGTGAGAATCTTTAATTCTAAAATATAAAAAGTAATGAAAAATAAAATTATAGCATTATCTGTCCTCCTTTCTATTTTGAGTGGAGGCTGTGTAAATATGCAACAAAGTAAAGATTTGCTCACAATAGATGTCACAAAAGATTACCCTCAAAAAGAATTTGCTCTCCAAGATATATTTGATATAGATTATATCCCGCTAGACACCAGTCGTACGTTTACGACTATGGGGTATATGCAAGATATCAGTAAGGATATGATTATTGTCAGAAATCTGAAATTATCTTCAGATGGTGATATATTCATTTTTGACCGAAAAGGGAAAGGTATTAGAAAAATAAATAGGCAAGGTTCTGGTTCCGAAGAATATAGCTTTCTTTTGCGAGTTACCCTAGATGAAGAACATGAAGAATTATTTGTAGTTGATAATCGATCTAAAAAAGTATATATATATGATCTACAAGGTAATTTTAAACGAAGTTTTAAAAATATAGAAGGGGCATCCTATGATCGGGTTTTCAATTTAGGAAGTGACTATTTAATCTGTAATGATGGAGACAATTTATTTACCGATGAAATCAAAAACATATTTTATATTATCTCAAAACAGGACGGAAGACTTATCAAAGAAATTCATATTCCATATGACAAGAAAAAAACCAGTTTAATTATTAATAAGGAACAGACTAAATCTGCAAGACCTCAAAATGAAGAATTTGTTCCATTTCATGATTCATGGATTTTAATGGATCACTCATCAGATACGATATATCGGGTTTTTACTGATAAAAGAGTTGTCCCTTTTATAGCAAGAACTCCTTCCATACAATCAATGGGAACCGAGATATTTCTATATCCATCAGTTCTTACTGATCGCTACTATTTTATGCAGACAGTAAAAAAAGTATATGATTTTTCAAGTCGGGTAGGACTTCCAAGAACAGATTTAATGTATGATATGAAAGAAAATATTATCTATGAATACTCTCTTTATAATGCTGATTATGTGCATAAAGAATTTGTAAGTTTGGGTTATGGAGGAATAGCCTTTATAAATAAAGAAATAGCCTTTGTTAAAACATTAGAAGCACCTGATCTAGTTGATGCCTATAAAAATGGGAATTTAAAAGGCAAATTAAAAGAGATTGCAGCCAGCTTAGATGAGGAATCCAATCCAGTTCTTATGATTGCAAAATATAAACAAAAGAAGTAACTGCCTAGAGTAATTATTATGGAACTAACAAAAATTGCAGATTGGCTTCTTTTAAATGGGACATTAACAAAATGCCCAGGATTACTACATGGCAAGTTAGGAATAGCTATTTTCTTCTTCCATTATGCTCGTTATACAGGAAAAACATTATTCGAAGAATATGCATGGGATTTGATCATGGCAATCCAAGAACAGCTCCATGTAAATTATCGTCCAGATTATGAGAAAGGCATAGCTGGTATTGGGGTAGGGATCAACTATTTATCCTACAATAATCTTATTGAGATTGAGGAAGATTTATTTGAGGATTTCGATAAGCGGATGTACCGAGCCGTCATTCACGACCCTTTCCCTAATTACAGTCGTGATGAAGGATTGATTGGATATGGATGGTATTGGCTTCATCGTGCCAAAAGCCAAATGAGCAACGAATGTTTATCTTTTATCACAGAGAGTATCAAAAATAATAGAAATGATCTATCAGCAAATGAACAACAAGACATATATCTTTTTTTGCGTGCACACACTAGAGAATTAGAGTCGAACAGAATATTTCCGAAGCTTAAACCTAGTTTAACATTGGAGAATATGGGGTTATCTGGTGGTTATGCAGGTGAGGGCATGTATAGATTGACTGCCCTTGGAGCAATTGAGACTTCGTGGCAACAGCTTTTATAATATAAGTTGTAAGTATATTCTATCAACATACCATAAAAATGATTAATCTATATATTTTCTCGAACAAAAGTCGAGGTGGCTTATACGGAGTAGGTACCTATATTCGTGAATTGATTACCGCCTTGCGAAGTAAAAGTAATAGTATCCACATCCATGTAGTTCACATATTATGTGACCAACTTCAAATCGAAAAAAAAGAAGTGAAAGATGTTTCATACTGGTATTTCCCAGAGCCGATCTCAAAAGAATGGAATCTTCTAGATCAAGAACAACGAAAAGTTTACTCTCGGAATATTGTCTATCTACTCAGAAATTATATTCAAGACCAAAAAAATCTAGTTTTTCATTTAAATTCATACAGAGATAAATCACTTGCATTAGAACTAAAAATTGCATTTGATTGCAAAGTGATTACTGTCACTCATTTTTCTGAATGGAGTTCAGTTATTCATGATAACTTAGAAAAACTTCGAATTATCTTACGAAAAAAAGAAACAAATGAATTGGAAGATTTAATCCAAAAATCATTCGAGGAGGAAAGGACATGTTATGAAAGAATGGATCAAGTGATCAGCCTGTCAAACTATATGCAAGAATTATTGTATCACGATTATGGAGTAGATATAAATCGTATAATAATTATTCCAAACGGAATGAGCGACAAGATAAAAGAAGAAGTTGACCAGAAGAGATTACGAAAAAAATGGCACTTGTACCCAGAAGAACAAATGATTATTTTTGTCGGACGGTTAGAAGAGATCAAGGGAACTCATTTCTTGATTCGAGCCTTTCAATTAATTTTACAAGAAAGCCCCAATTGCCGTTTATGGATAGTTGGTGATGGCGATTATCAAAATTCTTTCTCCGAAGCCAATCCTATCTTCTCCAAAATAACTTTCACTGGTTTCGTTGATCAAACCTCGCTTTTTGAGTTATACCGTTTAGCTGATGTCGGTGTCGTACCTTCCCTATTCGAGCCTTTTGGTTATGTACCTGTCGAAATGATGATGCATGAATTACCCATCGTCGCAACCGCCACATCCGGGTTGAACGAGGTCGTAGACGAATCTTGCGGATTGAAAGTACCATTAATAGTATCTCCTGATAGTGTAGAGATCGACACCTCCCTGTTAGCGCAGAAGATCGTCTACCTATTACAGAACCCGAAAGAAGCGAAACGACTCGGGAAGAACGGTCGCAAACGGTATTTGGAGAAATATTCCTCGGAAGTATTCGGGAAAAACATGATCGCATTTTATAAATCCTTATTCCAAGAATGTAAATAATAATCAACGAACCTGATACTATATGGATACGCTCAATCAAATCGACATATCGATCATTATCCCGATATATAACGTGGAGAAATATTTGACGGTTTGTATCGACTCGTTGAAGAACCAAGGTGGCCTTCGTATGGAGATTATATTGGTTAATGATGGCTCGACTGATTTGTCAGGGGAAATTGCTGATGAATACGCTAAAAAAGAGGAGCGTATCAAAGTGATTCATCAAGAGAACGGGGGAGCATCCGCAGCCCGCAACGTTGGTTTGGATATTGCCACGGAAGAGTACATCGCTTTTTTAGATAGTGATGACTGGATTAAAGATGAATCATTATCTCTTTTATATGATGAGGCGGTGAAACATCATGCCGATGTCGTGATGGGAAATATGTGGCTATGTCATCAAGACGGAAGTATGGATAAACCTTTTAAATGTATTTCCAACGGATCTATAAAAGAATTGCTTTCCGGTAAAGAAAGTTTCATAGAATTAGTCAAAACTTGTTTCTATTTGCCCATGCCCTTCAAATACATATACAATAGGAAATATCTGCATAAAATACAGGCTCGTTTTGAGGAAGGCATCATGCATGAGGATGAGTTATGGTGTCCCATCGTCCTTTGCCAAGCGGAGAGGATGGTTATCACCAACATTGAGTTTTATTATTACCGCCAGAACGAAGAATCGGTCATGCATACGACAAGCCTAGCCCGAAGGCTGAAATCATTATTTCAAGTTACTGAGGGATTGATTAAATTCTCTGATCAATTTGTTTCCTCTAAGACGAGCGTTGACTTGAGAAGCTGGTGGTATGTAAACATCCTCAGGCTTTATTCTAAGGCATTCACACTACTTCCCAACATAAAAGATTCCTCATACATAGTACACAAACATTATCTGGATCGATTTTGGAGGGATTGCGGGCAAATGATTCCGGAATCTATACAAAGATGCAGAAATTATTACTACAAGGCAGAAGCCGGGCTGAAAGAATATACGGATTGGCGTGTGTCTGATTGGGTAGCAGGCGTAGATTGCCAAATAAAGGCTGGTAAAAAAGTGATGCTCGTATTCAACACGATAAATGGGGAAGATCTACAGTTGAAAATAGAGGATGTACCCGTTGATTGGGTGATAACCACCGACAGGAAATATTTCCAACAGGCGACTATAGTCGTTTTCCACCTTCCCACATTGCATTATGAGCTAGAGAATGATCAGGATAAGCTGGAAGGACAAACATGGGTCAGCTGGCATCTGGAGTCCGAAAAGGATGATCTGGGAATCAACGACCCGGAAATAAACGAACTATTCGACCTTTTGATAAGTGACCCACAAGATAGCGAGGGTGAACAACATCCATTGCTAAGACTGTGCCGAAATTATGTAAATAATGGATAGAATTCCATTCACCGCTATAAGTTTTGAGCAAAAAGAAGAGATCACGAGAAAAAATAACCTAGTTTTGTAACTAGGCATGATTGAGCGAACGTATCGCTCCAAGTGTTTAACCTTAAATCGGAAGAATAATGAAATGGATAATCACAATACCAGCGATCCTCCTCTTTGCGTTAGCGGGATGTGGAAAAGATAAGCAATCGACAAATGAGCTTATCACTGTTGATGTTACGGTAAGTTACCCTAAAAAAGAACTAATTCTTCAAGATTTTATGGATGTCGAATATATTCCTTTGGAAACAAAGGACGATTTTATTTGCCAAGGTCTTGTCCTAGCAATCGGAAAGGATATTATTCTTGCCAGAAACCGAATCAGAGATGGAGATATCTTTATCTATGACAGAAAAACGGGAAAAGGATTAAAAAAAATAAATAGAGAAGGGCAAGGTGGAGAAGAATATACGTTCATCCAAAGAATTGTGCTTGATGAAAAACAAAATGAAATATTTGTACTCGATCATTTTTCAAGGAAAATATCAGTATATGATTTAGATGGGAATTTTAAAAGAAGCCTTAAACGAGGTGATGAACTCTATTTCTTTCATTTATACAATTTCAACCAAACAAGTTTAATAACTAATAATTATTGGGTAACAGACAAGCCTGCTTTTACTATTATATCTAAACAGGATGGAACAACCAAACAAATCCAGATTCCATTTAAAGAAAAAATATCAATGGCTGTAAACTATTCTGATAAAGCAAAGGATATATATTACAACGTGATCCCTGATAACTATAATCCTATAATTCCCTATTTTGATTGTTGGGTACTTGTAGAACAATCATCCGATACAGTATATAAGTACCAATCAGACCATAAAATGATACCGATTATAGCAAGGACCCCATCCGTACAATCCATGAATCCGGAAGTATTCCTCTTCCTAGGGATTCTTACTAACCGCTATTATTTTATGGAAACGGTTAAAAAAGAATATAACTTCGAGACACATGAGGGATTTCCCACTACAGACTTATTATATGACAAACAAGAAAAGGCTATTTTTGAATATATTGTATATAACAACGATTATTCTGAGAAAAGAGCGGTGAATATGAAATCACTTCCTGTAGACGATAAAATCGCATCTTGGCAAAGTATCGAGGCTTCCCAGCTCATTGAGGATTATGAAAAAGGGAAGTTGAAGAGACGATTAAAAGAAATTGCCGCAAGTTTAGATGAAGAATCCAATCCGGTAATCATGTTAATAAAACACAAAAAACAAACCAATCCCTAATGGTTATGAATCCAATGGAGGCTGTCTCTTATAATACAAAAATTGAGAAACAATTATTTTTTTTGCCGATCGGATTGACGAAATAAAGGGTGTGAGTTCTTTGATCAAAGCGTTCCATATGGTCTTAGAAGCTCATCCTAATAGTCGTTTGCTGATAGCCGGTAACGGTGATTATACAAGGGCCTTCCAAGAAGCAAAAAATATTTGACCACATGCATAGATTCCTTGATGTACCAAGGCGATCTGCACTTGGAGATTGTCTTGGTGGATGATGGCTCGACCGACTTATCCAGAAAGAGCGCTGACGAAGACGCTAAG
>ENA-OPLD01000176-OPLD01000176.1-human-gut-metagenome-genome-assembly--contig:-NODE-176-length-7567-cov-1.548323_pt1 | contig 7567 bp, 5 predicted proteins | sample MGYA00241817_ERZ501719 | MGnify/ENA primary metagenome ERZ501719 (study PRJEB25962, sample SAMEA2042372) | human gut metagenome | biome: human gut; feature: human-associated habitat; material: faeces...
CACACTTTGCGGGTCTTCTCCGACGACGGCTTCAGGAAAGAATCATCTCCCGTATAAGGAGTATAATTGTTCTGAATGAAATCACGCACGTTGATTTCCTTCTTCCACAGTTCGCCTTTGAAGGCGGCCCAGCTTTCGTTGTTACGTTCCATAATTTATCCGTTTTAGTTATTTATGTGCTAACCGGCTGCAAAGATACGGAGAAAAAATGAAAGGACGTAAAAGGCCGCGACAATATAATAGGAGGACGAAGCCGAAAAGGATTTTATAACGAATTGATTTCTTCCGTGCTCAAGCCGGTGATGTCGGCAATATCGTCGATGGGGTATCCTTTGGTTTTCATGCGTCGTGCATTCTTAAGGCGTTCATTCATTTCCCCTTCGTTTTTACCTTGTTCGATACCTTTGGCTATTCCTTTGGCCATTCCTTGTTCTATTCCTTTAACCATTCCTTGCCGCATTCCCAGTTCCAATCCTTCTTGCTTGGCGAAGTCGAGCACGGCAAGGTGGTCGCGGTACACTTTGATGCTTTCGTCATATTTCATGCGATCCTCTTTGCTGAGCGAGGCGATGTCTACGATTTGTTCCAGTTTTTCAAACACCGATTTACGGGCTTTGAATGGCAATCTTTTCAATGTTTCCATATTCTTCAGTACATAAATTGTTTTTTCTAACGGAGTAACGCACTCCTCGTAACGCAAATCGAATCGTTCGAAAGAGACATAGATCTGTTTCAGCCGAATCCGCCCTGTTTGCTCATTTGCCAGAACCACGTCCGTTCGCCATGAAGGGAACTCGGGAAGGCTGAAGTTCAAAAGGTAGATTCCATATACCGGGAGCAGGTCGTATTTCCACTCCGGGCCCTTCTCTCCTTGACGGGAGATCATACGGCAAATATAGTAAAAACTGCATCACCTCACGCTCGTCGTACAAGGCGGCCTTGAAGCCACTATCCAACATGATATTCACGTAATGTTCCATAGTTCGTATGGGTTTTGATTGATTAATACTTGACAACGTATCTATGCCGTAAAGGTAAGGACTATTTTCCGAATAAAAAATCTTGTCTAGATAAAATAAGCCATTCATAACACCAACTGTACAATTGGGCATCATAAGCGGTTGTGAATGGGCATTCTTACACTGTTATACCCCAGCCGTAAGCCTATTTTTTTCTTGCGTATTTGGAGGCTAGCCGTAAATTGGGCGGAAAAAAGGATTCTCCGGGAGTTAAGGATACAAAGTGTTAGATTGATTTCAGTTAAATAGAGAGAGACACAGCATGATGCTGTGTCTCTACAATTAGATATATATTAAAACCGTTTTTCGCAGCAATTGATTCTACTTTTTCTGGATTTTAATTCTATTTGTAATTATCTTTTACACAACGGATAAATCCAGTATATCCAGTCTTCTCCACTAAAGAAATATGTTCGTTAGCAAGCAACCGATAAGCATGTTGTCCGGATTTTCCATTTTTAGCAATGCCACTATATGAAGTACGAGCAAAAACGGTTTGGCCTTTTAAGCCATTAAATTCATTTTTCTTATATGATCCATATGCACTCGCATCAGTTCCAACTAGATAAATAACAGACAATTCCGCTTGATTCGGCATACGCCAACCATGCTCATTCATTATACGATTACATGGATTCGTAAGATTTGTTTTTGCCTTCCATGTTCCACCAACTTGATTGCTTGACACACTTCCCCTAACAATACAAAAAGACTTATAAACCCTGTTTATATCATTATCACGTTCATTATGTGGGTCCAATTCATTCATGGAAGGAGCCGGTTTTAATGAATTTGCATTCAAATAGTCAAACGTAACAGTAAGTGCCTTAGGATCAACAGAAGATATTTTGAAAAGCGTTTCAGGTGCCTTTTTTCTATCTAAATTATTCTCATCCATTCCTTTCATATTCAAATCTCGTATACACCGATAGTTTCGTATCTTTCCTGTCGTATGACTATCATCATTACCTATTGTAATTCCTTCTTCTGCCCAAAACACAACTTTGCCATCATTATTACTTGGTATATAATGATATTTAGCTGGAATATTTTTAGCAAAACCCTCTTTTACCCAATCATCTATATTAAAAAGTGAAGATTCCGCAGATAAAGACGAGCGCCCCAGCCATAAAGATATATATTGCCCAGAAGAGGCCAAATACCATTTTTTCTCTTTTGAGTCTATCACTCCATCCCCATTCTCATCTCGATTTCGTTGCAAACAAGCATAATACGCATTTTTATAATCGTCCTTCATCTGATTAGAGTTACTTTCTTTTGAATAATCCAAAAAAGTGCTCCAACCTTTACCACTAAAGTCTGGTAGATTTAAACGGCCATAAGCAATATCCTTGATTTTACTTGGATTAGTTGTTGTATTTAATAATCCGGTCTCGTTTATAGTCTCAATCCCCCAAGCGTTATAATCTTCTCCTTTGTTTAAATCATATATTGTCTGGATAGAATGTTGTTTAATCACGAACGAGGCATCTGAAGTAAGAGTACTATTTCCTCCAGATGTCTGTTTCTGTGTTTTATCCATAATAAAGAATTCACGATCAAGTGTATTAACAAACTCTGGCCACATTATACTTTGATAATAATACTCATTCACAAAACAAACAACCTCGATAGCTCCCTCATTTGTGGGAGCTAGAAGAGAATTCTCTCCTTTTGCCCATTTATTCAACTCAGTCAATAATTCTTCAACAGAAAGCAATTCACTCACGTGCTTCTCATCAGGATATTTATAGGTTTCTTCTACAGGCACATCTTTTAGAGATTTAAAAGAAACCCAATTTTTTGACTCCTCCTTTAATTCCGAGAATTCTGTTAATTGGAAATTAGTCAGAGGATCTTTTACGTAAACTCTCAAATCTGTAGTTTTAAAATCCGATTTATGAAACGTTATTTTTCTTGCCTCAAAATGAGCGTCTAATTGAATTGATTTTCCTTCTCCCGAAACCGTTACATCTCCTTCTTGCCGCCAAACATTATTATCGGTAGCTGTAACTTCCGTTTTTATACTTTCAACTCCTTCTATCTGAATATTATATGTATAATTCATATTACGCTTTGTTGAAAAATCTTTATGATCAACCTTATCGCTACTCCCCGCTCCTAAACCTAAATGAATACAATATACAACTTCCGCACTCGTTTCTTTTCCGTCTGTATCTTTTGCGTAGTAAGAACCTTTCAATAATACGTACGTAGCCGGCTTATCGACATATGTGAACACTCTTCCTTCCGGGGGTGAATTTCTTAAAGACCCTTTCGATAATTTTTCACGATCATCCGCAGAATTACAACCCTCTTTTCCATTAGCTATATTTTCAGGCATATAAAAAGTAAAAAATCCTTCATCTCTTGAGATTGTCAATTCCTGAGTTGAATAAGAAACAATCTCTTCTGAAGTAGAACCTTCCCATACATTTACCTTTTTAGGAACTTCACAAACTTGGTAACTTTTCAATTTAAATTCCCGGCCATCTGCCACTTCAATTTTAAAAGTCACCTTAGCCGCTACTCGCTTTAAGTAAATTTTGCCTTTCTCAACCAATGTCCCATCCACTTTGACAGTACAATAATCTTTTGTATCATCCTCATTATTCCATAATCCACTTACCAATGAGGTAGTATTCGCAAACTGGACCGCTTTATCTCCTCCAACTTCCGCTAAAAGAGAAGTCAAATCAGATTTTGAAGGATGATTATTTCCCAACCACGACTCTAATCTTTCCGAAAGTCCCGGAAACATATCATAATCCACATTTCCTATCGCAAAAATCCGTTGTTCTCCGGACAAGGTAGAGAAAGATATGGTAGATCCGGAAAGTTCCGTATACTTTTGAGCGGTTATAAACTCATCATTATCCTTTTTAAAGGAAAACACATATAAATCAGCAACACCACTATCAGAAAAAGCCTTTGTCTCAATCTTACCGCTCATAGGAATCGTCACAGATAATTTCACCACCGTAGGGATACCTTCTTCTACTTCTGTTCTTTGAGCCAGATACTCATCGTTTGTGCAAGCGCTTAGGATTAATAATCCTAATAAAAACATAATATATTGTTTCATCATCTTGATTTTTTAGCCATTAGACATACTTTCTATTTATTCAAAAGGGTCAAGAGCGACATTCTCGTTCCCAACCTCTTCTAAAATCCATTCTATTTCCGTAGAAGGTTCATATAGACCTTTTATCTCGTAATAGTTGCCCTTTATAAACTTATTGGCAGGAAAAGAAAAACTTTTTATCTCTGACCCATTTTGTTGTACACTCAATAGAATATTTTTATTCGCGTCACTAATTTCATACGTATAGAACGTCGTCGGCTTATCTTCCGAAGGGTAAGTCAATGCCTCGAAAACTCCATTTTCCACAGAAGAGGTATTAAAAATAGCGACTTGCGAACTAGCATTTAAGCCTTCCACATTTATTAATGAGAATTGATCGTTAATCAAGTCATTGTTATTCTTATTATAGATCCCTTTATATTCTATTTTAGCACTTAGCTGAATCAATAAGACTCTAATAGCTTCATTAGTCCCATTATATTTTAAAGTAGTATTCGATTTTCCTATTTTCACCAACTGAGAAGATTGAAAAGATGTTGTTTGTATTGTTTTTGAGGTATAATCAGCATAGGTAGCACAGTCGTTAAATAATGAATTATCCGCATTTGCCACAACCAACACCGACACCGCTTTATCTTCCTTGCCGAATGTACGCACACCAACCAACCCCAATTCATAACCCGATAGATTATCGATAGCTTTCATATCTCCCATATTCGCAAAATCCTGAAAATGGATACGATTTCCATCCGTGTCAAAAACAGCCACATGGCAATTCTGAATCATGATTTCCTCTGTAGTGGCATATTTGTAATTAGGAGCCGAAGCCTTCGTCTGTATATCCCCCATCAATAAAACTAAAGACATATCTAAAGTCTGAGAATCTATCGGCTCTTCGGAGGAGCAGGCAGATAATCCACCCAATAAGCCCAACGTCAACATAAATAAAATTACTTTCAATCTCATAGCTCAATATTTTTATTTATTACCCTATTATTTAAAATGTAAACTCAAATTCATGATCCTTATCAAAAATCCAATCCTGTGTCACACACTGCACCGTTACATCAACAGTAGCATTCCTAAGCGTCACCTCTAACTTATACAGATAACCAGCCCATACAGCTATACTAGGATCAGAAGTCTCACTCAAACGGGACTTTATCGGGAAGCTACAACTTCCTGTTTCTCCATTATTATACACATAATCAATCTTCAATGTTGTTGGCTGACTAGATGAGGTATTTTCATAGCTATACAAACGTTCTGTAGTGCCATTAACGGATTGCATTCCGTATAATTTCTCACCAGAAGAAACCTCACCCGCTACTTGACCTATAGTCTTAGAATTCAGCAAAGATAAACCTTTGATTTCCACATTATCATACTCAGTCCCATCAGACTTTAGAATCTTAAACTGCTGCAACATGATAGCCGCCGTACGTTGGATAAGTTTTACCTCGACAGGCGTATTAGCGGGTTGATCCAAACCCAGAATCTTCTCGGATATGTTCACGTAGACACCTCCTTTATTATCCGGGTAGGTTCCTCCATCTCCCTTTGCTATTTCAGTTTCCCCTACTTTTACAAAAACATTAGGAACCTCAACCAAGGTCTTACCCTTTAAATCCGCATAAGAAATCTGGCTAGCTGAAGCTAAGCCAGATCTGGATACGGACGCTGCCGCATTCGCGATTACCACGATCTTGAGATCCGTACGCTCTGATTTATCTTTTGGAATCTTAAAAATTAGGGATTCGCTTATCGATCCGTTCGAGGAATAATAAGAAGTTAAAAAGTCCCCTACATTCTTAGTCTTGGAATCATACTTAAAGATAGCGATGTAACAATCAGAAACAGATCTCTCATCCTTCGTCATATTCTCCTCAGTTCCGTCAGTTGGCCCAGTAAGTTCAGAGCTTTTCGTAGTAACATTCGAATTCCTTACAAGGAGAGAGAGATCTAATGAGGCATAAAGCTCTGTGGCATCGATACCTGCAGGTCCTTTCGTATCCACACCACTCAAAATATCGTCTTCCATGGAGCAAGACACTCCGATGCAAAGGAAGCATAATAATGCTAGTATATTCTTTATTTTCATAATGGATTGAATTTTTCTCTTGTTTTACACTAGCAAAATTAGAGGAATCCATTATTCGGCACGATAGGCGTAACTTTCAACTTTAAGGGGTAAAACTAGCATATTGAATATAGGCATTTGAGGGTGTGGCTAAAGCTATCTTAGGCGATAGGGATACCTATGCAGGGCGCAAATCCATCCATCATAGGACAAAAAACGGAGTCCGGAAATTCCGAACCCCGTTCTCGCTATTAATCGTTATGAAAGAGTTTTATCAATTCACGTCTGTCTCAGTTTGCGTGATGAGTGTCCAAGGCTCAACCTTAATGCTAAAACTGATACAAGCGTTCAACTCGCTTGTGTCGGGATCCTTAGAGCCTTCACCGGTTATCGTAGCGTATATCTTATAGATGGTATTACGTTGTACACCAATAATGCCACTAGTCGCATCTTGCTTAATTGGTATACGGTAGTAGCGATCTCTTTTAACCATATCATTACCGAGTCCTTCCGTTTTTCCATTTGGATACCAATTGCCCCGAAGAATTAACATGGTCTGTATCATTCCAGATAGAGAATCACCGTTATTCGGATCATCTGCAAACATCTGTTTATTCCCCCTCATTTCAAACACATAAAATTGAGGCATCTCTTTATGTCCATATTCATCACCACTAACCGTTTGATCATCAAAAGAGAACCAACTGTCACCATTATAATTTATGGAACCATCGCCGTTCAAATTAGAAGAATGACTATGACCCGTCATTTTGATGTCTACCCCTCCATCCATTGTCCAATGTAAAGAAGCTACATCATTCTTACCTTTCACTAAGAAATAGTCATCCCGCTTATAGCTACAACCATGAGAATATGTGGTAGCATTGTCCAAACTATACGGTTTTGCGTCAGCATAGATAAGAGAAGTATTGCTAGCGTTCGCAATATATACATGTGTCAACTCAAATGACGCATCAGCATAATTGTTCTTGAAGTCGCAATCAATAGCTTGAAGTTGGACACGGGCTACATGGCGGGTTAATGGGATTTTATCAGCAGATAGAATATTTGCCGGATCATAAGAGGAACCATTTTCAGTCCATTCTGCCGCTTCACTTTTTTTCTCAATCTCATTATGTGCTGCACCTACTGTCGCATTGTTTGTATATATAATAGAAGGGGCCGTAGATCCTTTCACCCAGTTATCATACTTTGTCCCAGCAAGCAACTGATGCTCACCTCCACCAATCGTAACTATCTGGCTGAACATCGGCACATACGTTTGCGTAACACCTGGCGCTGGATGCACATGCGTAAAATCAACGAGATCTTCAAGTTCGGCAGTTTTCACATCCCCCAAATTAGAAGGAGGCGTAGCAAGTT
>ENA-OPLD01000189-OPLD01000189.1-human-gut-metagenome-genome-assembly--contig:-NODE-189-length-7219-cov-1.365299_pt1 | contig 7219 bp, 5 predicted proteins | sample MGYA00241817_ERZ501719 | MGnify/ENA primary metagenome ERZ501719 (study PRJEB25962, sample SAMEA2042372) | human gut metagenome | biome: human gut; feature: human-associated habitat; material: faeces...
CGCTACGATCCAACGGGTCGGAGCCTTGGAACCGAAAGATTATCCGGTAGGTGGCGAATGGAAAGTATGTGATCCGCGAAACGCCCCGGAGTTCGGAGCTACCGCCTATTTCTTCGCGACCCTATTGACCGAGGTATTGAATGTCCCGGTAGGTATCATCAATTGTAGCTGGGGCGGTTCCACGGTTGAAGGTTGGTTTCCCAAAGACATCCTGCGGAATTATAGCGATATCGATCTATCCTTAGCGGGCAACGATGAGAAAATCCATCCGATGCTACAACCCATGATCATGTATAACGGAATGCTGAAACCGGCCAGCAAATATACGGTCAGAGGTTTCCTATGGTATCAAGGAGAGTCAAATGTCGGACACCCGGACTACGCTAAACGCCTAGCGACAATGGTAGAACATTGGAGAGGATTATGGGGACAAGAAGAATTACCTTTCTATCTGGTAGAAATCGCCCCTTACGAATATGGAGAAGGAGACCAAGCCGCGTACCTTCGTGAAGAGCAATACAAAGCTACCCGGTTGATCCCCAATAGCGGTATTGTTTCCACGAACGATCTGGTACAGGATTACGAGAAACGGCAAATACACCCCAAAGAAAAACAAAAGATCGGTGAGCGTCTTTGTTATATGGCTCTAAACAAAACCTATGGTTATACAACCATCGCTTGTGAGGGCCCCCAATACGATCATATGGAAGTAGATAAAGATAAAATCATTCTTTTTTTCAAGAATGCGGAAGATGGCTTCAATCGAGATAACGGGATCATAGGCTTCGAGATAGCCGGAAAAGACATGCGTTTCCACAAGGCTAACGCAACTATAGACGCTAACAAAAAAACCGTTATTATCTCAGCTCCAGACGTAAAAGCCCCAATAGCCGTTCGTTATGGCTTCCGGAATTTCCAAATTGGCAACTTGCAAAACGTACAAGGATTACCGGTGCTTCCATTCCGCACGGATAAATAAAACGACTAAGAAAATAAAATACAATACGTTATAATATTCAAGCTTGTTCACACGTAATGTCTTATTTTCATCTGTAAGACGTATTTAGTTTTTATTTCATTCTATTGTGATAATAGAAATTACCCTCCTAAAGTATTAGTGAACTTAATTCTTCCCATAAAAAAATGGGAGATCTTATTTTACAAGGAATCAGAGACCTCCTCTGATTCCTATTTATTTTTCATTCATATCATAATGTATACAAAAAATGATAGTTTGTATACAGACCATACTAATACATTGCGCTTTTTTTGCATCTAGATTTACTGAAGGGGGAAATATTTGTATAACAAACTAAATAACAATAATTTTATGAACAAGCTTATTAACAGAATTTCTCCGGAAACATCTGAAAACCGAATCTTACACGCTGGCTTTAGTATCATATTGATGTCAGAGGAAATAACACAAACCTTATCTGGTTTATCCAGCGATATGATTATTTTTATCTTAAGCGGATCCATAACTATATATTCCACTAAAGAAGAAAAGAAAACAATCGGTGAACAGTATATGATCTTTCTAAGATCATTTGAAAATTACACATATGATATCACACTAGGTTCAAAAATCATCATTTTCTTTTTTGACAGTTTAACGATGAATGAGTTACCGTATTACCAACATCCGTACGGAATATTACCTCAACCTATCTCTAAGTGGATAGAACTGAAAATAGTGGAACCTTTATACGGTTTTCTAGAACTTGTCGGACAATATCTTGAAAATAATTTCCTGAACTACCCTTTGTATGAATTAAAGAGAACGGAATTATTCTACTTACTGAAAAAGCTTTATAGAAAAGAGGAATTAGACTACTTTTTCTATTTATCAAGTACGCATTCAGCAGAGTTTGAGAGACTCATCGCCGAGAATTATATAAAAGCTAAAACAGTAACAGATCTAGCTCAAATGATAGGTTACGGAGTAAATTCCTTTCGGATGAAGTTTAAAAAAGTTTTCGGTATTCCAGCCTACGAATGGCTGATGCAAGAGAAATCCAAACGACTATTGGTCGCCATAGCTAACAGCGAGGATGATTTTAAGAATATAATAGATGAATTCGATTTCTCCTCGCATTCGCATTTCTACAAATTTTGCAAGGCACGCTTTGGATATAGTCCCACGGAGCTAAGGAAAAAACTTAAATCATTGTAAAAAACACCCCCTATCAGAATATACATTTAAATTGTCAAGTTGTATAACTCCTAATAAGTTATACTCATTTATCTTTGCCTCATTGATTTTAGACACCTATCCGTATGGATGATCTAATAAAAGATAGTGTATAATGACCACCATATTTTTTTATGTTTTACTATTCCAAATTAAAGACTGGGATAAAATTTGTGAAGAAGAGGGTAAAATGACATCGCCGATAATTTGCTATATTTTGCTAGGGGTTATCTTATTCATAATCTTGATGCGTATACTTTCCATATTGCAGTTTTTGCGATTGAAGCGGAAGGTAAAGAAACGTATTTCCCCGAAACACGATAAACCTTCCTGTAAATAAAGCCTCTACCCGCTTACATTCATTAATAATTAACGGAAGAACCAATTCGCTTCTTTCTATGTTTATATAAAAAAAGCGTTTAGATCATGGGCTTCAACATTCCTTACACAGACAAAAAGCGGGTCGTAATTATCGGGGGCGGATTTGGGGGGTTAAAACTAGCTGAGAAATTGAAAAAGAGCAAGTTTCAAGTAGTCTTAATCGACAAGAACAACTATCACCAGTTTCCTCCCCTGCTTTATCAAGTAGCGTCCTCCGGCTTAGAATATAATGAAATATCCTTTCCATATCGAAAGATATTCCAGAAGAGAAAGAACTTTTACTTCCGGTTGGCAGAGGTCTATGGCGTCAATCCGAAAGGGCATACCATTCAAACCTCCATCGGCGAATTGGAATATGATTATCTTGTAATCGCCGCTGGAACTATCACCAACTTCTTTGGAAACAAAACGATCGAGGAACAGTCTCTACCCATGAAAACGGTAGAAGAGGCGTTAGCTTTACGAGACACCTTATTAATTAACTTAGAGAAAGCGACTACTTGTACGGACCCGGACGAGAAGCAAGCTTTGCTAAATATAGTTGTTGTAGGTGGAGGGGCTACAGGTGTAGAAGTATCCGGCGCCTTATCCGAGATGAAACGGTTTGTTTTGCCGAAAGACTATCCGGATCTAGGAAACTTTCATATGAATATCTATCTGATAGAAGGGTCCTCTAAATTACTAGGGGCCATGTCTCCGGAAGCCTCCTCCAACGCTAAACGCTTCCTTGAGGATATGGGCGTTAACATCATTCTTCAGAAGCGTGTCGTGGACTATAAGGATGGGGACGTTTTCTTAGATGACGGACAAACCATACCCACTAGGACCTTACTTTGGGTAAGTGGTGTGAAAGCGGTGCATTTCGATCATATCGAAGGAGAACTCTTGACCCGGGGGGAACGGATTATCGTCAATGAATGTAATCAAGTAAAAGGCTTATCCAATATATTCGCCATAGGAGATGTCTGCTGGATGGCAGAACCGGATTACCCGAACGGACATCCGCAAGTCGCTCAGGTAGCGATTCAGCAAGGTGAGTTATTAGCCGAAAATCTACAACGGATCGAGGCTCTAAAAAAACCGAGACCTTTCCATTATAAGAATTTAGGAACTTTAGCTACTGTCGGCAGGAATAAAGCGGTTGCCGATTTAAATAAGGTGAAATTACATGGATTTACGGCATGGTTGGTTTGGATGCTCGTACATTTACGTTCCATCTTAGGAATCAAGAATAAGCTAATTGTACTGATCGACTGGATCTGGAATTATTTCACGTACGACCGTTCCATGCGTTTCATCTTGTTCATCCAAAAGCACAAACAAGATGGAACACAGGGCACGGAACCTACTTTATAAACTATAAGTCAACGTAAGCCAAGCTACCCGGGCATCACGATTGCGCTTTTGCGTCATTTCTAAGTTCGGGGCATCAATAATCGTTGTTTCTTCTAAACTATCGAATATATTGTTGATACTTAAGTTCGCGCATAATTTACGATTGAGGAAATATTGAGAGAGACCGGCATTTACGCTATAACGGCCTTTGATCTTACCTTGAGGCGTAAGCTGGTCGGAAACGTAGAAGCCGTCTACCTGAAAATCCGTAGTCGGCGTAATACTTACGTTTACATTCCCCTTCACATCCCAGCAAACCAAGGATTTCTTCTCGTCATAGCCTATCGTACGCCCATCGATCTCGTCCCGATAGATATCCCCGGAGAAACCGACCGTCAAGATACGTACCGGATTCCAGCTACCGGACAAGTCGGCTCCGACTGCTTGGCTATGTCCGATATTCTCTTTCTTCCAAACCGTCTCGTCATTTACTTGGCTAGCGGTTTCCATGATACGATTCGTACGATTCCGGTAATAAATAGCCGGAGTCAAACGGAGACGGGGAGCCGAGAACTGATATCCTAGCTCTACGTTATGGATAAACTCATCCTTCAAGTCCGGATTCCCCTGTATGATATGGGTAGGATCACTGTTATTCAAGAAAGAGCACAAATAGCTGCCATTCGGACGAATCGCCCGTTGCTGATAACTCAAGCTTAAGCGATTGCTCTTATTCACCTCATAAGTAAAACGGGAACGAGGATACAAATGAAAACGGGAACTCTTGTTCTCTTTGCCTTTTATCCCCTGCCAATAAGGATCGTTGATCCAAGAAGGGCTAAACTCATCCATCTTAAAATGACTAAATTCCGCCTGTATCCCTATCTCCGCGTTAAAAGCGCCCCAATTCTTAACCACGTCCGCATAGATCAAATTCAGATAACGGTTGAAATCGTAATTATACGATTTCGCCGGACTTAACTCAAAACTACCGTCAACCTTATCAAAAGCAGCCGTCAGATAATCCTCGTTTCGCACACGACCTATATAACCAAGCTTGAAATCCCAACCATCGATCTCCTGCCCATATCCAAATCCCCAGAAATAATTATGTTTCGTATGGTCGATAGATTGGTTATCCTCCGAGACGATATTCCCGTTTTGAGGATTCTCATTCTTGAAATCATTATCCTCATCATACGAGAAATTATTATAGTTGAATACGGTATAAAAACCTTGATTCTCCGAAATCTCATGGTTCCAATACGCTTCGGCGGCATAAGCTTCCTGGCGCTGGTCGTTATACCGGTTACGGATCACATACTTCATTTGCTCCCCTTTCGGGTTGAATACCCGGTTGTTAATGCGTCCATACCGGCTATAATCCATCAAATGATACAGGCCATGCACGGTGATCCGGTCTTTCGCGGAAAGATCATAGTCTACTTTCATATCCGCCACATGTACGTCCGGACGAGCCGTGGCATTATTATTCATCTCCGTCCGGTTTTTAGCGGTCGCGGTCGATTTGCTGAAAGATCGTTCCCGGTATTCCCTCCTATAATTGTATTTCGCATTGATATGGAATTTTCCGGGATGCAAATTCAATACCGCTCCTGCGTTATATCGCTCCGCCCCAAGCGTAACATATAGAGGGGAATCTCCCGTTCCATACATACGAGGCACCAGATTGAGTATGCCCGCGTCACCATCCGGCACCGCATTAATCGGAGGAAATGCCCCTAATGAGATCTGGTTAAAGAACAGGGCGGGAAGTTGGATCAGCACGTCACCGCTATATTCTTCCAGCAAACCGTAAGGAACTCCATCGACAAGCATCCCGACATTACCGGAGCCCCTGTATGTAACGGCTCCTTCCATATCGGTAATGACAGAAGGCAATTGGCGAAAAGCATCCGCCGTCGTATTGGTAACGCTACTCAAGTTATTATCTACCCGCAAGATTTTCATCCCACCCCTCTCGCTCAACCCGGCGAAACGGGTACCCTGAATCTCTATATTCCGAATCGTAAGCGTCGTATCGGCAGGAGTCTGCGAGAATACCGGCATAGCCAATAGAGCGGCCAATGGAAGAAGTAAAATTTGTCTCATATCATTATCTATGGTTTATAAACAAAAAAAGTCTGTATGTTCAACGCATACAGACTGTCCTCAAAACTCGTTTACTGATTATTATTCAGCAGGAGCAGCTTCTACGGCAACAGAGTCAGTAACCTCGACAGCTACAGAATCAGTAGCGGCAGCATCCTCTTCTACTACAGGAGCTTCCTCAACTACAGTAGCCTCTTCTGTTTCAGCAACAGATTCGGTAGATTCAGCAGATTTGTTGCCACAAGATGCGAATGATACAGCTGCGATAACAGCAGCAAATGCAACTAACTTTTTCATTTTGTTCTTAATTTAAACGGTCTATAATATCTTGTTGTTGTAAAACGATGCAAATGTATGTATTAATCATATATGTTGTACAACATAAGACGTTTTTTTTTGAATTATTTTCTACCGCTTTTACAATATGCTGAATATTAGCTGCGTTTGCTTTCTATTTATTTATCAATAATTACTGTACAGGTAACGCTTAATACTTTTCTTCGGTGTTTTCTCAAATTCTGTCGGATACAATTGTATCTCCGAGATCGTTTCGTAAGGAGCCAAGAGCTTGTTCAACTCTATCCTATTTTGTTCCATGATAACTGGAAGATCCGTATGCGAGATACCCGTACTATCCACCGTATCGTAATCCGGATACACCATCCCGATCAATTTCCCGTTTTTCTCCACGACCAAACTCTCCATCACGAATGGCAAATTGTTCAATTTGGATTCAATCTCTTCCGGATAAATATTTTGTCCGCTAGCGCCCAAGATCATCGTCTTGCTACGTCCACGTATAAAAATACGGCTGTCATGATCGATCGTACCCAAATCACCCGTCCTTAGCCAGCCATCTTCCGTGAAGACATTTTGGGTTGCCTCATCATTCTTATAATAGCCTTTCATTACGTTCTCGCCCGATACTTGAATCTCGCCTACCTTATTATAAGGGTCTTCCGAATCGATACGGACTTTCATGATCCCTTTCAATATCTGTCCGCAAGAACCGGGCACATACTCATTATTATGGTCATAACTGATCAACGGGCCACATTCCGTCATACCATAACCGATCGTGAACGGGAATTTGATCTTATAAAGAAAATTCGTCACCTCCTCATTCATGGCCGCTCCTCCCACGATCACTTCACGAAAACGTCCGCCGAAGGCATCAACCAGTTTCTTCCGTATCTG
>ENA-OPLD01000206-OPLD01000206.1-human-gut-metagenome-genome-assembly--contig:-NODE-206-length-6844-cov-0.962439_pt1 | contig 6844 bp, 8 predicted proteins | sample MGYA00241817_ERZ501719 | MGnify/ENA primary metagenome ERZ501719 (study PRJEB25962, sample SAMEA2042372) | human gut metagenome | biome: human gut; feature: human-associated habitat; material: faeces...
AAAGGATGAGGTGATTTCAAATCACCCCATCCTCCACTTATTTTTCTATGTATGATGCAACAAAATAGACAATCGAAATGACAGTGTAAAGGAAACACGGCAAGAATATCCAAAGCAAAGTCTTTACCCAACCATTTGACAACCACACACCTTCATTTCTTGACATCATATTAGACATGTCATAGAAATGGCGAGTGAGAATTTCTTTGTTTTCCTTTCGGTGGTCTTCAAGAAGTTTAGACTCGTTTTCAATGAGTTTCTTCCTGTTGTTGATTGCCTGTTCCATATCGGCATCATCAACCTTAGCTTTAACAGTTATGTCTTTTACTTTGCCGATGTAGGCTTCAATAGCTTTGGTGACAGTATTCGCTTTATCTGAGGCTTCACTCAATTTGTCTTTTGCTTCATGCATGGAAGCAGTAGCCATTTCAACGCCACTTTTTGCCGAAGTCAAACTATTGCCAGCATCCTTGTAGGCTTGAAGCTGTTGGTCAAACTTGTCAGAAGCCTTGTCCGTTTCAATGTTCTTGTCAATCGTATTCTCGAAAGATCCGAAATCCATATCTGAGATTTTACTTTTACCTATTGGCATAGTTTCAATGCTGTTGGTTGAACATTCGGTTATCTGCCATATCCTTGCTTCTTGCGAGGTCTGCACAGGCGATTAGCCATCATAGCGCAGCGATACGCCCAAGACAGTTCATCCTCGTCCTTGTCACGTCCCCAACCTGAGGTAGCACCACCTCCGCCACCGCCAGACTGGGCGGCAATGGTTGTGGCAGCATTAATGTATTCAGCAAAGAGAAGAATAGCTGTCTTCTGCACATCACCTATCTTGGCAAACACATTGTCGGCATCCAAAGCTATATTCTTGTCGATGACATCCAGACAGTTCTGTGGAATATCAACAGGGTAATGATGAAACTCGTCCGTAGAAAAGTCGAAGTGACGTATCTTTGGAGTGTTGTCCGCTGTGGGCATGGGTTTGGGTGCAGTCATAATCTTTGGCTGTTTGGTATTCTTTGTTGGAGTTGAAACTGGTTTCTCCAATTCTTGATGATGTAGTTTTGCCCAAGTACCTTCAATCTTTGAGGGCATCAGACAACGACCTTTGCCAAGCTCTGAGGACTTATAAATGGAGTTACCACGCTTGATGGCATAGCCACGCATTTGTCCTTTATTGTCGGATTGCAGTTTGACATCATATCCCATTTGCGTGAGGCATTTTGTGTATAGTCCCCAATCAAAGTACGGCATCTTAGTCAAAACGGAAAGACAATCATTGGTTATCACGTCCTTATTTTGGCGGCTTACCTCTTGGGCATCTTTCCATCCACGCTGCTGCCCAACCTTGGCGGCAGCAGCCATCGCTCTCTCATAGATATAATGAGCATCATTCACGTTGCCCCTTATGTCTATGCGGTTCGCATCGATGTGGAGGTGCATAATGCCACTCTTGCTGTCATGATGGAGCGCAACTACATATTGGCTGTCTTTGAGGTTGGTTGCCTTTGCACTCTTGCGTTTCGACTTGGCTGAAAGGTCAACCGCATCAAACTCACGGATAAAGTCATCCGCCAACCTCTGCCAGTCCTCTATCGTCCAACCTTGCGTTTCCTCCGAGGTTGGGGAAACCTCAATGCGTATCATGTTCCTTTTGAGCGGATGATAACGGTTCAATTTGTCCTCAAACTTCTTCTGCAAGGCAAGCATTCTTGCCCACATTGCCGTGGGGGAAATATCATCGGGCAAGAGATTGGTCTTTACAATCTCAGCCTTGTCCTTATCTACTGAGTAACGTATGGCATTTGCGCCATGACTTATTACCTTTGCTTTTGCTATCATATATGTCGTATGTTCTATTGTGTTAAGTATTTCTCGATCTCAATCATGCGGTTCAAGATTACCTCTGCGCTTGTTCTCCATCGTTTCATAAAAATTTCGCTACGGAGAATGTTCTCACGTTCCGTAAGCGGACGACCTTTGAGGAAGCTGAACAATTTCTGTATATCACCCCTGGCATCCGAAAGGCTGTTCAAAGCCTCCATTTCTTTGTCAGTCAAACGTTGTTTGGGATATTTGCCCTCCAACCGCTTGCGTGCGTATGCGCTTGTGGTCAGTCCGCAAAGAGCAGCATATTCCGCTATCTCCTTATAGAGTTGCGGTGTCAGCCTTACTATCAGGCGGCTCGTGTATTTCGGTGCCTCCTTTTCTATAATTTTCTTATTCATACCAAGTATTGCTTCTATAAAAGTGTGCAACCCAATGCGAGCTTGCGAGCGTTCAAGAAGTCCATTAGCATACGGACAAACGAAGTGCGTTTGTATGACATTGGTATTTCTTGCATAGCACTGCTATCGGTTTGGTTGTACACCATAATGATTAATTCTCTTTACATATCAAGATTTGTATTGCTGGCGAAAAGAGAAAGTATTGTCCCTTGTCACCTTTTATTATTACCCGAACTATTATTATCTTTTTACTTTTTATTCTTTTGGGCTTAACTTTAGGGGAAAAGGGACAGATTAAAGAGTATTGCCGATTTTCAAAAGTGATGCGAAGCCTTTCTTTTCTTCCCTTATTTTTATTAAAACGGCAATTCTTCTTGATGTTGAGTTTCCTCTTTCTTTGACATTTGCACTTGAAGTGTGCCAATTCTCACCCAAGGATGTTTGGCTCTTCCCGTCTTGTCGCAATAAGCAGGATGCAATCCTTTAACTTTCTCTTGTTCACACCGTTCCCAACCATCAATCAATGACATAAGTCTGTTGACATATTGCGAAGTGTATTTTGACGGATTGCGTCGAATCAAATCGTTAGGAAGTTCCTCAATAATCTGCCGAGCACACACCATATTGATAGGCTGCATTGCCGTAGGCGTAGGTTCAATGTACGAGCCTTTCTGATAAGCCAATCGTGCAGGTATAGACCATGAAGAGTAACCCAGTGGTACTTCACGCTCTAAATAAGTTTGGATGTCCTCAAGTATTGGGTCGGTGAGGATATTAGAATGGTTCATCTGTACTTCATTTGCTTGTGCTTCCAATTCAGGACAGAGATACAACTTTGTGTCTTGCCAATAGTAGGTGTAAGCCTCAGCCCATAGCTGTGGGACTACTTTCTGTAGTCTTGGCAACCATTCAGACACATGCCCTTTCCCTTTAACTGGAATTATCCACCATCTACGATTACCGTTGTCACCTTGCAGAAAATTGGTTTCGTTGGTTGTCGCCGCAAACACATTGTGTCGCTTGAACTCAATCACTTTGTGTCCGTAGGCTGGACGCATATAGTCACTGCATCTACTAAGGAATGCTTTAGCAGCTTCCGCATCATTGGCACGTTTCATGCCGTTCAACTCACTTATTTCAATAATCCATCCGTTTGTAATTGTTTCAACCTTTTCCTTTTCGCCACTTGCAAAAGAGAATGAGTCGTTAAACCATTTTCCGCTTATCGCCTTGAAGAATGTACTTTTGCCTATGCCTTGCGGACCTGGTAATGTAAGCACATTATCAAACTTGCACCCAGGCTCAAACACACGAGCGACGGCTGCCACAGCTTTGTCTGTTCACGAACAAGAGGTGTGTCCTCAGCTCCCAAATAATCTATGATAGCTCTGGAGATACGAGGCACATAATCCCAATCTTCTTGGAGAATAAAGTCTTGTACTGGGTTGTAACTTCGTTCTGAGGATGTTGTTTTCAATATCTCAAACACCTTGCTCTGCGTCAGTCGCAGCTTGTATGTCTGCTCCAAGTAATCCTGTATTTTCCCGACCGATTCCTCGTCTATCTTTCCGCCATTCACATTCTGAAACCTCTTGCTAAACGAAAAGTCGTCCTGGCAGAAGGTGTCAAACTTAATCTGGCTCAACTCTTCATCATGTGTGAAAATGATTCTGAGGTTGCTGATGGTCTTGGCTACGTTGCCGTTGCTTTCCACCACTAACTTATGCTTCCATTCTTCCTCCATATCATTTTCCATTTAACTGAATGCATCCTGCTTCTTTAGCCAATGCCAGTGCCAAATCAGCATCTATAACAATCTTCCGACCAATTTGAGTGATAGCTTTGTCTATGATACCACTTTTCTTGATGCGGTTGGCTGTCGGGACACTGCATCCAAATATCCGGGCAATGCCTTCAATACCATAATAGTTTCCTCTGGAAACGGACTGCGCCATGTTGGTGTTATTGCTTTCAATACCTTTTGAAAGAAGAAGGAATAACTCTTCACCAGTCATCATGGCTACTGGTTTTTGTAGGAGTTGGTTGATGTCAATGCTTGTATTCATATTGTTTCTTTTTGTTGATAATACTGTTGTTGAAACTCAACTCATATCTGTAGAATTGATTTCGCTTGCAAAGATAGAATAGGAGTCTCGGTTTATTGGTCGGTTTACATTTACCTTAAACAAACCAACCATTATGCAACAGCCGTTAACCAAAAAGAAAGCGGATAACTGGATTCCTCCAATCATCCGCAGGTCATAAAATATTCTGTCCAATAGTCTATTAGTTGTTTGGCTTTCTTGTAACTTTTCCCTCGTTGCTGCCCTGTCAAACTCATTTCTTTTATTTCTCCAAATCGCTTTTGTGGCACATCATGCCCGAAAGTACGTCTTGCAAAACTTTCAATGGCACGATGAAAGGTCATGTATTTGATAGATGGTTTTGTTTTCCCGGCTTTAACCAATGCTCGGAGCAGGTATGCAAGACTTATATCTTCTTGGTTGTCATGCAAGAAAAGGCGTATGCCTTCTTTTATCTTTTCACAGTCTCCAATGAGAATATCACCTATCGGTTTTATGGTCTTTCTATTGCCTCGTTTTGCTTTTATGCTGTGCAAGACATAGGCAATCTCTTTCCATATATCAGGACTACAATCTTTGGAAGCCTTTTCCCATGAAGCTTTTGTCTCCACTCCCATTTCAATACTTTGTCCTGCAAGCATCCTTATGCAACAACCTATTAATACCATTCCATTTTGATCGATGTTATCATTACAAAGGATATTATCAAGTATTTCTGCCATCTTTGTCAATCCATGATCAACAACAACAAAATAATACATGCAATAAGCCAAAGGGTGTTTCTCCTCAATAACCATGTCATATAAGTTTGCCAAAAACTCACCCATAAATGCAACATGGGACAAGAGCAATAGTTGAGCAAAGTATGCTATTCCTTGATATATATTTTCCTTTTCAATATTGCATAACAGCTCGCATTCATCAATTATAGCATCAACGGCACTGACAATATTGCTTTTAACATTCGCTGGAAGCCTTCTCCATAAATTCAAAGGCGTGTCAGCACATATTGCAAGGCTATTCGGCTTTTTGCCTGCCGATACTACCACTTCTCCTGTTTCCAAATTGACCGAAAGCCATGACTGCTTTTTAGTCAAGCATTCTACTATTACGCCTGCATATTTACCAGCCCACCGAAGTTGCGCATCTATATTCAACCCTTTGTCAAGATTACTCAACCATGCATACAAATCCAAAGCTTCTTGTGGTATACAGTCTTTTGCCAATCCGAACATTTGTTCTAACACAGATATATTACCATGAACAATAGCATCTATGCGTTTTTTGAAATCCGCATAGACACTATTGTTTTTCGATTTCCAAGAACGGACAATCATGTCTGTATTGTCACGTCTTGATGTATAGTCTTTAAGCTTCTCTATAAAATTGAACATATATATATCAATGTGTTATGCCAATAACTTTGCAAGCTCTGCCGTTGACAGGTTTGAGAGTTTCGCAAGTAATGCTTCTCTTTCCGTTGACAGCGTTTCTAATTTTAGCAATTTTGTGTTGTTCTCCATCTGAATGTCCAAAGGATAATGCTCAATGTAAATTTGCGTTATGGCATGGTCGGTAACAGCATGTCCCATACTTTCAGAAATGTAGTCCATGTCAACACCTGCATTGTGAAGATTAGTGGCAAACGAATGACGACACCATGTACCTGATGGGCAAATGGATTTGTCCCAATGCAATGCCTCATGGCATATCTTTTCCATTCTGTCCTTTACATTGGAGTTCTCTTGTGAGGTATATTTGCGTCGCATTTCCTCTGTTTCTGCGCCTTTCAGTATATCAGGAAACACGAAAGCGCCACGATTGGGCTTGGCTGCAATTTCATTCAAGATATTTTGTAATGGAGCGATAATCGGAATGATAACCTCTGAACCATCTACACTGCGCTCTGCCGTTTTCTTGCGGTTAAATCGGAATGCCTTGCCTCCAGTCTGATAATAATAGTCGCTGTATGTCAGTCGGCCAGCATCTGCCATATTGAAACCATTGCAGAGATATTGAACAAGGAATAATCCAAGCGAGTAATGTGCTCGTTTAGTATATTCCTCAGACCATTGTGTAGGGTATGACTTCGTCACAAACAGATTGTAAAGTTCAGTCATTTGCTCTACATTGAGATAGCTTTGTCTGCGCTTTGCGCTCTTAGGAATACTTACAAGTCCTTTCTCCTTTTTGTTTGAAAATGGATAAGGAACGTCTTTCAAATAGCCTTCTCTAACACAGCGGTTCCATACTGCACGGCAACAACGAAGATATATTCCAGCGGTGGTATCACTTATCTTTCCTTCAAGTTTTCCTCCTTTGCCAACAACACCATCATGCATGCCATCTTTCCATTTCTGAATTTCAGCGGCACTGACATCGAAGCCTTTTATAGTCTCGTCACCAAGTATTTTCTTAAAAGATTTCAAGGAGTATTCGTAGCTTTCTGCGGTAGTGAAACGAGCGCCATTGTCATTGGTACGCAATTCTTGGATTGTCTGTTCCCATATGCCTATGAAAGATAGTGCC
>ENA-OPLD01000220-OPLD01000220.1-human-gut-metagenome-genome-assembly--contig:-NODE-220-length-6495-cov-1.500466_pt1 | contig 6495 bp, 5 predicted proteins | sample MGYA00241817_ERZ501719 | MGnify/ENA primary metagenome ERZ501719 (study PRJEB25962, sample SAMEA2042372) | human gut metagenome | biome: human gut; feature: human-associated habitat; material: faeces...
CTATACAGGCAAGCCTATGGCTATTTATTATTCTTACCTAGTTTCAGCTCAATGACGAACGCTATTATCAAGCCGATTCCCCCGAACAAAAGAACCGAAGCCCCATAAGCCGTACCCGCTACCTCATGCCTGTACCAACCATCATCATAATAAGAATTTGTCGCCATACACATATTAATAATAAAGCCTACCAACAAACCTAATCCGATTCCCGCCAAAAGACACCCGGCCTTTAAGCTACTGAACGAGAAGTTTCGCATGTAGTTAGGCAGTCCCAATTTGCCATCGAAAGCAGAGGCATCCAGTTTATCACCGATCTTCTCGATAATCGCCAAACGTTCTCTCCTACGAACAAACAACTCAAATAATCCGTAAATACCTGCACAAACGATTCCGACAACTAGCGGAACAGAAATAAAATCCATCATAACTGTATAATTTTAATTGATTCATTCATCTTGTTTGCTAATTTGACGCAACAGTTTCCCATAGGTTACACCTCCGGGCTGAAAAATATTTTTTATTTTTGTTACCGCAAGTTGTAACCTATTTACCCGGCTTGCGTCCATTAAGTACAATGGAATTGTATACCGATACATATTACATACAAAGGATACAAGCGGGGGACGTGGCATGTTTCGCTTGCCTTTTGGACAAGTATAGCCGTCCGATTCACTCGTTGATCCTCAAAGTGGTACGAAGCCAAGAGGAGGCTGAGGAGTTGGCGCAAGATACGTTTATGAAGGTATTCAAAAACCTAGCCTCATTCAAAGGGGATTGTAGTTTCTCCACATGGATTTACCGGATCGCCTATAACACGGCGATATCATCGGTCAGGAAGAAGAGATATGAGTTTCTAGCGATTGAGGAGACTACACTTGAAAACGTATCGGAGGAGGAGGTCACGAACCTGTTCGGACAAAACGAATCCACGGAACAGGTTCAAAGATGGGAAGTCGCCCTTGAACAACTTCTACCGGACGAACGGGCCTTGATCTTGCTCTTTTATTGGAAAGAAAAGACAATAGAAGAACTGGTCTCTATCACCGGCTTGACCGCCTCGAATATTAAAGTCAAGCTACATCGCATCCGAAAAAAATTATTTGTATTATTAAAAGGAATGGATCATGAGTAAGATAAACACAAATAAGGAACAACCCGGTTTATTTGGGGATTTATTCAAACGCATACCGGAGGAGGAGCTTCCCGCCTCGTTCCGTTCGAACGTAATGCGACAAATCATGCTTGAGTCCGCAAAGGCGAAGAAACGCAATGAACGATTCACCCTAGTAGCGGCGATCGTGGCATCGCTTATCATGTTTTCCCTCGCAGCCGTATCTTTCGTATATATGGAGATACCCAAGATAGCCCTCCCGATGATAAGCACATCGGCTTTGGCTTTCTATTTATATATAGGAGCCATCACGCTCATTCTTCTATTTGTGGATTATAAATTGAGGAATCTATTTCACAAGAAAGGATAAGCACGAAGCGAGCTCCGTCCGTATACGAGGAATCTATGGACAAGGAACCATTCAGCCGCTCGGCGATCAAAAGACAGATAGAAAGTCCTAAACCCGCACCGGGTTTGTAATCATCCAGCTTCTCAAAGCGACTGAATACCGCAGCTTGTTTTTCAAGGGGAATACCGGCACCCGTATCCGTAACGGCTATGTATACCTTTTCCCGATCCGGCGCAAGTTGGAACGATAGGTTAATCTCACCTTTCTCCGTAAATTTAGCGGCGTTTGTCAACAGGTTTGTCAACAGTTGTTGCAGGCGCAGATTATCTACATGTACCACGATTGGTTCCCCAGCGGGAGAAAAAGTCAATTTAACCCTATCCGGCATCCGGTAGCGCACACTCTCCAATGCCATTTGGCAACACTCCAAAAGCGGATAATCCTTGATATTGAAATGAAGGTCTCCGGTCTCCATCCGGGATAAATCCAATACATCGTTTACCAGATTCAACATCAAATCCGTATTATTCCGGATGATAGACGAATATTCCTCCCGCTCTTTCGCATCGGTAGAAGGTTCCACCAGCAAACTGGAGAAACCTACGATCGCATTTAACGGGGTCCGGATCTCATGGCTCATATTAGCGAGAAAAGCACTTTTCATCAGGCTGGCCTCTTCCGCACGGGGTTTCTCCTTCATCAATCGTCTTTGGGATTCCAAAAGCAAGTCTTTCTCTCGCTGTAATTGGTTTTTCAAGGATCGTAGATGGCGGTAGTATAAAAACGAGATATAGAGGAGGATCGATAACACGACCGATATGGATAGGATAAAGATCAACAAATCTTGTTTCCGGGCGATACGTCGCCCGGCCTCCTCCAACTCTGTTTCTTTCAATTCCTTTTCGTGCAACTCATGCAAGGTCCGCAATTGATTTACCTGCCGAAGAAAAGAAGTTCCCCGCCTTTTCGTCAGCGTTCTATAAAGTTCATCATATAGAGCCATAACCTCCTCGAGTCGGCCCTGCTCCTTTAAGATATCCGCCTTGAACTGAATATCTTCGGGTAATCGCTCTGTCTCCAACACTTCATTTATATAACGCAGTGCCAACGGGATATCTCCAGCCGCCTTATAATAACGAGCCTTAACCGCTAGATAAGTATTGATCGCATAGTCCTCCTCTACCAAACTATTGCCGACATAGGAAGAGGCTTTATCCAACGCTTTCTTGGCATTTGCCAAATCTCCTTTCGAAAGATAAAAGCTCGTGTAAAAAGAATAAAGCAGCCAATACTCCCGCTCTAGTAGCAAAACATCACCTTTTTCTTGATTAATCTCATATTGCTCATCCAGCAGGGCTTTATATTGTTCCAAGATTCGTTCCGTCAACGTATATTGTTTCGTTCGGACACTACTTTCCAATTGATAAGAAGTTAACCGGATTTTAGTATCCATGATATCGGGAACATCTTTTATATCCTTCAATAAATCCAAACCTTCCTGAAAAGAGACTACGGCATCGCTATCCCTACGGATACGTTGGTAAATCAGCCCTAAAGTCCCCGAACAGCGACGCAAGCCGTATTTATGATTCAGATTGCTCGCCAACCGATACAGATCCATCGCCTCACTCATTGCCAACTCATAATTCCCTAGCCAAAGGAGATCTTGACTGGAATAACTCTTCACCTCAAACAAGACATACGGATATTCATGGCGGGCCTTCGCCATAGAATCTACGATATTACAGCAATAGACCAAACTATCACGCTTAGACTGATTGTAATAATACTCGGCCATACCTTTCAATCCCCTATATGCGATAGATATGGAATCCACCGCCATCGCGTTCTCATAAAGACGTTGATAATAATCTTTCATTTTGGGCTCTTGCCGATAAAGCAAAGCCAACCGCTGCAATATGGGTAAAGTAGACGCTATCGTCGGGCAGCCCGGTAATACCCTCTCCAAGCTGTCGATCTCTGTTAAACGATCCTTGCCGGGAGGAGGCGTGGAAGATTTCATCGAGCCGCAAAATACAAGGGAGATCATAATAACCACCCCTATACGTATGGATATCCCGTTATCGAATAGATTCATCAGCCTCATATAGGGGTTTCAATTAAATTCGTTGGATGTATAAAGACAAACCGGGCACCGCCCTTATAAGAGACATCTACGGATAAAGAACCTTTAAGCTGTTCCGAGATGATCTGGCAAACAGAAAGTCCCAAACCGGTACCTTGAACAAAGTCGTCTAATTTCTCAAAACGCTCGAATATCTTCTTACACTTATCCTCAGGGATTCCACAGCCCGTATCCGTAACGAAGAAACGAACCTCACCTTTGCTCTCATCCACGGCAAATGAGAGATTAATCTCTCCCTCGGAAGTGAATTTAGCGGCATTCGACAACAAATTTGTCAACAACTGCTGCAAACGCAAGGCATCCGTTTTTAAAGTATAAGATTCTGGCGAGGAAGTAAACGTCAATCGAACCCCGGGTTTTACACGATGACGAATCGAATCCAACACTTTCTGACAACAAGAAACCAGATCATTAGGCTTAACGCTGAACTTGATCTTGCCGGATTCCAGACGGGATAAATCCAGAACATCATTCACCAGATTCAACAGCAACTCCGAACTATGATTTACCTCCCCGGCAAACTCAATCTTTTCCTCCTCACTATATTCGCTAATCGCTAATAATTCAGAGAATCCGACAATAGCATTCAACGGCGTACGTATCTCATGGCTGATACTAGCGATAAAGGCACTTTTCTTCTTGTTCGCCGCCTCCGCCTCTTTCGCCACGACACGAAGCTGCTTCTCCGAAGCGATCAAGGAGTCTTTCTCTTGAAGCAACTCATTTTTCAATCGCTTGGTATGCATATAAATACGCCATAATATATAAAGTAAGCCCGTCAAGACCAATAGAAGACCGATAGATACAGCGATCTGCCTCTGCTTCAAAACTTCTTGCTCTGATCTCAACTTCAACTCTCGATCTTGCTTTTCCAAATCATTCAAGTCATTCAGGATGCGGAGTTGTTCGATCTGCCGGTCAAAAGCTTCCGTATTGATCATTTCCGTCTTATTAATGATCTCCTCATAGATAGCGATCGCCTCTCGCAATTGACCGGACGATTGCAAGACCGCCTTCTTCATCTCCAACTTATCCAGATCACGGTTGATTTTTAAAGCCAGATTGACGGCGGACAACGCATGCCTATAATCTTTCTTCTTCCAATAATAAAATGATTTTGTCCGGAGATATTGAGCCTCCACCCTATTCCCAAAAGAACTATCCAAATAAGCGGTTGCCTTATCCAGATACGTCTGTGCCTTTTGCAAATTCCCTTTCATGGTACATAGCTCGCAGAAATAACAATTTACCAAACAACGATAACGATCTACCGGGAAAATCGTCCCTTCTCGATCATACCTCCTCTCCAATGAATCCAATAAAAACTCATACTGTTTCAAAAGCGCCCCCGACTCGGACAAACGTCCTAATAGCAGGGTAATAACGACTCAAGCCAGCCATCGCATCGTATACGATCCCGATGGAATCCAAAGGCATCGCGATATCGATTATCTCTTTCAACGCTGGTACCTCCTCCGGCAATTGCCAGTACAAGCCGATTAATTCTTTAAGAAGGGGTATCTTATCCTGAGGTTTTTGGATACGTGATAAAGATTGGCGTATGCTATCCGCACGAAATTTACTCACGGCATTCTGCGCACTTGTGCCCACCGCAAACAAAATCCACACTATTCCTATAAAAGTATTGACGCTGGACTTTCTTAAAAATCCTCTACTCATTGATTTATCGCTTACAATTCGCAAACTTACAAAATAAATATCAATAAAAATCAACAGTTTTCCGTAATTACAGCCAACACGACCCAAATGAATGTTTTTACCCCTCAAAACTCTTGTCAATCAGAAAAAAAGCATTACCTTTGCCCCGATTTTTGAGAGATGACAACATAAAGTCTAACTTACTAATTAAAACAAACTTAGTATTAACAATTAAAGAATGGAAAATTTAAAAAACATCCAGCCAGTTGAAGATTTCAACTGGGACGCTTTCGAGCAAGGCGAGACTTACACCGAAGTAAGCAAGGACGATCTTGTAAAAACGTATGACGAGACCCTGAACACGGTAAAAGACAAAGAAGTGGTTATGGGTACCGTTACTTCTATGAACAAACGTGAGGTTGTTGTAAACATCGGTTTCAAATCTGACGGTGTTGTTCCTATGTCCGAGTTCCGTTATAACCCGGATTTAAAGATTGGTGACGAGGTAGAGGTTTACATCGAGAGCCAAGAAGACAAAAAAGGACAATTGATCCTTTCACACAAGAAAGCACGCGCTACACGTTCTTGGGATCGTGTTAACGAGGCTCTTGAAAAAGACGAAATTATCAAAGGTTACATCAAATGTCGTACGAAGGGCGGTATGATCGTTGACGTATTCGGTATCGAAGCATTCTTGCCGGGTTCTCAGATCGATGTGAAGCCGATCCGCGACTACGATGTATTTGTAGGTAAGACTATGGAATTCAAGATTGTTAAGATCAATCAAGAATTCAAGAATGTTGTTGTATCTCACAAGGCTCTTATCGAGGCTGAGTTGGAACAACAGAAGAAAGATATCATCTCCAAATTGGAGAAAGGACAGGTATTGGAAGGAACTGTCAAGAACATCACTTCTTACGGTGTATTCATCGACTTGGGTGGCGTAGACGGTTTGATCCACATCACAGACCTTTCTTGGGGACGTGTTTCTCATCCGGAAGAAATCGTTCAGCTTGATCAGAAGATCAATGTTGTTATCTTGGACTTCGACGACGAGAAGAAACGTATCGCTCTTGGCTTGAAGCAATTGACTCCGCACCCATGGGATGCTTTGGATACGAACTTGAAGGTTGGTGACAAGGTTAAGGGTAAAGTTGTCGTTATGGCTGACTACGGTGCGTTCATCGAGATCGCTCCGGGCGTAGAAGGTTTGATCCACGTTTCAGA